>R07__coassemble_115_pt1 | contig 35277 bp, 63 predicted proteins | sample R07__metabat2_low_PE_045 | metagenome-assembled genome bin R07
GGATTATATACTTCATTATCATATTCAAATGGGACTTATTCAATATATTACTCGAACTATTGGTGGGATTATAACGCTGGTAAGATTTTAAGGACGATATGGGATAATAAGTTAACGCAATACAATGATACATCTACCCATACTATTCCCTTTTTTACCTTAACAGGAGATTCTTATCGGACATCAAACGTGACGATGAGTGGCTCTATGTGGGATTACTCGAAAGGAACTCGGATATTGACTTATGTGCCAGTACAATGTTGGGTTAAAAGCGACCAAATTGAAACTATTACAAATGATTATAGCCAAATAAATAAACTTTTATCATCTCCAGAAAGTATTAAAAGTCCGTTGTTGGTGACAGAAAAACTTTATGATGATGACATTTTATGGACTCCAAGTTATACAGCCAAAACTATAAAGGTAAAAAAGACAGGGGCAACCACAACGAAATCTGTCACGGCATATCTATACGATTTTTCCGAGATTTTTAGCTTAAATTTACAAAATGTAATCGAGGGTTACTGTGAATTAAGCGGACAGTTCGGTCGGACAAACCGACAGGACGAATTTGAATTGTATTCCATAAAAGGAAACTTCGATGAGCCGAATTTAGGCACGTTGACTCCGAGTGACTATTCAAGCTTGTGGTACGAGGATTATGCTTGCAAGCCTATCGGTCGCATAGAGTGTACTTACAAGGATTCAGATGAGGAAACGGCATATACATACTACGATATAGTCGATGACTATACTTCGGCAAAGTATAAATCCTACGATATTTCGGAAAACTATTTCATCAAGGATACTACCCATACGGAAGATGAGATACAAGCCATTATGCAGACTATGGGTACGAATATCGGAAACATAACCTATATGCCTATGGAGTTGACCTGTATCGGAAATCCGTCAGCCGAAAGTGGAGATGTTTACAATGTTGAGTTGGCAGACGGCACAACCTTTAAAGGTTTTGTTGAGCAGCGAACGTTAACAGGCATACAGGCTCTGTCGGACAGTATCACATCGCAAGACGAGTATACAAGTCAAGCAAGCGGTTCGAGTAGTTCGTCAAGCGGTGGCGGTTCGTCAAGTAGTGCCGTAACTTCGGTTAATGGATATATAGGAGCGGTTCAGTTGACCTATTCAGATGTTAATGCGTTGGCGGATACGAACGTTATCCCACAGATATATACCATAGACACGGCAAGCACGTTAATCATAAATACAAAATAAAAGGAGGATTTTATGGCAAACGAAATCAGCAACATAACCATTGATGGCACAAACTATACCATAGTTGATACAGATGCCGTCAGGAAATCAGAGGTGGGTTCGTCTATCGCTACGTTGGTAGACGGCAAAGTCCCTGCGAGTCAGTTACCCTCATTCGTTGACGATGTAATCGAGGGTTACTATTCCAACGGACAGTTTTACGAAGATGAGGCACACACTTCGGTAATTACTCCAGAGGGTGGCAAGATTTATGTCGATGTCAGCACCGAGAAGTGCTACCGATATAGTGGTTCTGCTTATGTGGAAATTTCAAACGGTGGCATAGGGAGTGTCACGTTTACGCGGAGTTTAACGAGTGGCACAAAAGTCGGAACGTTAAAGGTAGACGGCACAGAAACTGTGTTATATGCTCCAACGAATACCGATACAAAGAACACGGCTGGTTCAACTAATAGCACAAGCAAGTTATATCTGATAGGAGCGACCGAACAAGGTGATAATCCGCAGACATACTCATATAGTGGTTTGACTATTGAGAATGGTGCGTTAGCACAAGGATATAATGCAATCGCAAGTGGTAGTTATTCCCACGCAGAGGGATATGCTACATTCGCAAGTGGTAGTTATTCCCACGCAGAGGGACATGGTACAACCGCAAGCGGTGATTGTTCCCACGCAGAGGGAAGTAATATAATCGCAAGTGGTGATTATTCCCACGCAGAGGGAGGTAATACAACCGCAAGTAGTAATTATTCCCACGCAGAGGGACGTGGTACAACCGCAAGTGGTGGTTATTCCCACGCACAGAATTTTTACACGGTAGCAAGCTCAAAATATCAAACCGCCCTCGGTCAATTCAATATCGAAGATACCGCAGATACTTATGCCGTTATCGTGGGCAATGGTACAGCCTTTGGTCATTCAAATGCACTCACACTCGATTGGAGTGGTAATGTTGTTGCAAGCGGAGATGTAACCGCTACGGATTCAGATGGGAATACAGTTTCTCTTTTGAACATAAGTGGTAGCTATGTATCGTCAGTAAATGGGCAGACAGGGGATGTTGTTCTGACAGCAGAAGATGTATCAGCCTTACCCGATACAACCACGATACCAAGCAAGACATCTGACCTTGCAAACGATAGCGGATACATAACATCAGACGATGTGCCTACTGTTTCCGTCAATCCAATTAAAACATCGGGAACGGAAATAGCAGAAATCACAGTCGGTGACACCACGAGCAAGATATATGCTCCGAACGGTTCGGGTGGTGAAGAAAAGACTATCGGTGTGGGTGATACTTATTTTTTCAGAGATGTCCTTTGTACGGTAGGTAATTCAACTACATCGGGGTCAATTGGCATTCAGTTAACGATGCCATTAGACGATGCCGTGACGGGGGTATCTGTATCGTCAATCGGTTCTTTAAGAGGCGATGGAACGACTAAAACCATTTCAACATCATCGGTTAGCGCAGAAATCTTGGGCAATGATTCATACGTTAACACACGCAGAGTGGTTCACTTGACAGTCACTTCGTCAAGTCTTACGAAATACGCATTGTATTTCATAACTTCGGGCGCTTTAACATTCACATAAGAGGTATCTGCCTAATGGAAATCGTAGTTAATGCAAACACTATCATAGGTGTCGCAGGGCTTATCTCTGCCGTGGGTGTCATCATCGGTTTGGTCATCAACACCTACAAACAGATAGAAAAATGGAATGCCTATGACACGCAGATAAAGGATGTCGGCAAGGAAATAAGCGCACTCAAGACCGAACAGTATTTACAGATACAGACCGAGCGAGCTATCATTGACGGACTCCATCAGCTTGGCTGCAATGGACGGACAACTGAAGCTGCGGAGAAGCTCGATGACTATCTCGCCCGGAAGAGTCATGATGTTGAGACAAAAGTATGAAAAGTAAACGCAAGAGAAAAAGTAAAACTGAATTTTCGAAGAGGGCCACAACCATTATCCTGGGAGTGGCCTTGCTCGACATTCAACTAACCTACGTCCTTGCCTTTATGGGCCGTGAGATAGCAGAGACGTTATCGGTGACACTTGTGACCGAGGTCATCGCCGTGTTTCTGACTTATTCCGTCAAGGCCTACTTTGGCAAGAAGAACGAGGAAGCAAACAAGAAGGAGACAGACGACAATGGATTGGACGAAGATAATTGAAGCTGTTATTACATTGATTTTTGCTATTATTACCTATTTAGTGGTTCCGGCAATTAAGAACGTGCTTGCCCAGAAGTTTGACAACGAGCAACTCGGCAACATCAAAGTGTGGGTTAAGGTAGCGGTTCAGGCAGCCGAGCAGATTTATACAGAAAGCGGTATGGGGCAGGCAAAGAAGGCATACGTTGAGACTTTTCTTTCTGATCTCGGAATAAAGGCTGACTCCGAGGAGATAAACAACCTTATAGAGTCGGCTGTTTTGGAAATAAAAAATGAGGTAATCGGATGAGTACGATTGAGAAGCTGATACAGATTGAATCGGCTGAAATCGGTACCAAAGCCGAGGCAAACAAGGTATGCAAGTACAATACGGCCTATTATGGCAAAGAGTATGGAGCCGACTGGTGCGTTGTGTTCCAATGGTGGGCCTTCAAGCAGGCAGGACTCTCCAAGTATTTCTGCGATGGTGGGAAAACGGCTTCCTGCGGTGCCTTTTATAACTGGGCAAAATCAAAAGGCCTCACAGTTACGGAGCCGCAAGTAGGGGATATTATTATTTTCACGTTTAATGGCGTTGCTCATTGTCACATGGGATTGTGCGTTGCCGTTACGGCAAAGCAGATAACCACGATAGACGGCAACACTTCCACAAGCGGCTCGCAGAGTCAGGGCGGTCAGGTCCTTAAGAGGACAAGAGGCAAGCAGTACATATGGGGGATTGTACGCCCGGCATACTCGGAAACCACATCGGACAAGATATATTATACAGTAGTCAAGGGCGATAACCTTACCAAGATAGCAAAAAAGTACGGTACCACATACACGGAAATTATGAAACTGAACGGCTTAACGAAGACTACCATATATGTAGGGCAGAGGCTGAGAGTGAAATGATTACGTTGTTTATTTTTGCGTGTATTGCAATTTCAAAGATGGGGGAATGTTATGGCACACCAGGTTCCGTGGAGTAAGCTGATATTAGAGGAATTTATAGCACAGGCGTTGCTAAATGAAGATGAGGAAATGGTTATGCGCACCCGGGTGGCAGGATGGAGCAGGCTTGAACAGGCCGACAAACTTGGCATGAGTGTGGCAACTGTTGACCGGATCATTGCGGTCCTTAAAAAGAAATATGATGAAATTCAGAAATATGATCCGATTCTGCCACCACGAAAGACGAGTGCAGCAGAAGTTTATATGGATACTCATTGATAGTTTTCTGAAAGGAAAGGGAGAGTTAAACGAGAGTTTAGCCCTCTCTTTTTTTGCTATTCTTTTTATGAGGGGAGGAGCTTATGAATTTTGACGATGCACTTGAAAAAGTGGTAAGGGATCCTAAAAGCCATTATGTACCAATTCTGTATATTATTCAGGTGTTGATTATATGTGATGACTTAAAGCTGTTTAAGGATGTTTAAAATGTACAATGCAAATCCCATTGCCCGGAGAGCAGGGGATTGCACAGTAAGAGCGATTTCAAAACTATTAGAGCGAAGCTGGGATGAAGTCTATACTGCCCTCTGCTTATGCGGGTTCAAAATGTATGACATGCCTTCAGCAAATCAAGTGTGGGGAACATATTTGACGGAACAAGGGTTTTCCCGGCATATCATTCCTAATAAATGTCCTGAATGCTATACAGTTTCGGACTTTGCTAATGATCATAAAAATGGGAGATATTTATTGGCGCTAAATGGTCACGTGGTGGCCGTAGTAAATGGAGATTATTACGATACCTGGGATTCAGGGGATGAAGTGCCGCTATATTATTGGAGGAGAGATGTACGGATTTCAGAACAACTATTTTAATCAACCGGCAGCAGATGAGAGGATATGGGTTCAGAATCAGACAGCAGCCGAAGCATATCTCATGGCTCCCAATTCATTTGTAAGATTATGGGATGCAAATCAACCGGTATTTTACGAAAAGCGATCCGATGTAACCGGAAGACCGATGCCATTGGAAATATATGAATATGCCAAAAGGAAGCCCATAGAGGCGCCTTTAACAAATAATGCAACAGTTGACTATCAAAAGGAATTAGAGGCCTTACAGAGGCGCGTAGAGGCCTTGGAGAGGGGAATAAATGAATCAGTTTCAGAATCCGATGCTAATGATACAGAAGTTTAATGAGTTTAAAAATAGTTTTAGAGGAAATCCCCGGGAGGAAGTACAGAAGCTGCTTTCAACCGGTAAAATCACACAGACACAGCTTAATCAGCTGCAGAGCATGGCTGGACAGTTTCAGCAGTTGATTAACAGTTTTAAATGATAAAATGCGCATTTTAAATAAAGACAAGAGGAGAAGATTATGAGTTTAACAACAAGTGAAATGACACCTGCGGATTTTGGTGCCATTATGGGAAACAATGGTAATAACGGAACCTTTGGAGACGGCTCCTGGTGGATTATTATTTTATTTCTCTTTATTTTTGCAGGATGGGGCGGCAACGGCCTTGGCAATGGATCAGGCTCAGGAGCAATGGAAAATTATGTTTTAAACAGTGATTTTTCAGAGCTTTCGAGGCAACTTGACAGTGCTACGGACAGACTTGCTACACAGGGTGTTCAGATAGCGAATGGTTTATGCGACGGCTTTTATACTCAGGCACAGCTTATCAATGGTGTGACAAGTTCTATGGCCACACAGGGCTATGAAACAAGGAATGCTATCACACAGGCGCAGATAGCTGAAATGCAGAATGCAAACGCTATTCAGAGTCAGCTGGCAAGCTGTTGTTGTGATAACAGGGCGGCTATTGCCGATGTTAATTACAATATGGCTACGCAGGCAAATGGTATTACAAATGCCATCAATAATGGTTTTTGCAGTTCCAATTATAACAGTGCTAATAATACAAGGGATATTATTGACGCACAGAATGCAGGCACTCAGGCTATATTACAGGCCATTCAGAATAATAAGGTTGAGGAGCTTCAGAATCGCATTGCTGAACAGAATCAGCAGATTTCTGCGCTTCAGTTATCGGCAAGCCAGGCAGCTCAGAATAATTATCTGATTTCGCAGCTTAAGCAGGCTCCTATACCGGCGTACACGGTACCTAATCCTTATTCAGGGTATTCTTGCGGATGTAATGCATAAAGGAGGCAGGTATGGCTGAATTTATCAACAATACAGAGCAGACAATAGCGGTTGGAAGTAATGTGGTATTTACTGATGTGGTGGTTAAGCCCTGCACTTGCGTAACACACAGGGCGGGTTCCGGGATATTTACCTTGCATGGAGGTCATAGATATTTAGTGGCCTTCAGCGGTAATGTCTCCGGAGCAACGGCAGGCACAGAAGTGGATTTAGCACTCACGATAGCGGGAGAAGAAATAGCAGGCACAAGAATGGCGTCAACCCCGGCAGTGGCAGATGATGCGAACAATGTATGTACAATGTCCTACATAACTGTGCCAAATTGCTGTTGCTATACAGTTGCCATAGAAAATGTGGGAACCACAGAGGTTACTGTTACAGCTGCCAACCTTGTAATCATTAAGGAGGATTAAGCATGAATGAATTAAGAGAAATGCTTTGTGAAGAGCTTGATGAGATTACGGCAAAGGGCAAGCTCAATATGTCGGATCTGGATGCGGTGCATAAGCTTACCGATACCATTAAGAACATTGATAAAATCGGAGCATTAAATGAGGGCTACAGTTCTGATGGCGGTTGGAATGCATCCGGTACATATTCACGAAATCGTGACAGATCCTACGGCAGGCATTATGTCAGAGGCCATTACAGTTATGGCGATATGGATCGCATAGAACGTATGATGAATGACGGTAATCTGTCGGCGAGCGAAAAGGACACTCTGCGCAGAGCAATGGAGATTATTAAAAGATAATGAATTCGGATGAGATAAGAGCCGAAATTATCCGGCTGGAAAAGGAAGAAACTACATACCAGAATTGTTCAAAGCTTGCGGTTTTGTACAGCGTAATAGAGCATTTGGGAAAACAGGAACCGGCGGAGTATTCTTATGGAGAATCGGAATTTTTAACAGTAGTTTCGCAGGCACCCTTAACCGGTGTGATGGAGATACTTGATGAGCATATGAATGCGGTACAGGTGTTATATCCGAAAGAGTATACGGCCTTAATCAGAAGAATGAAAGAATTAAGCCTCCCTTGACCGGGAGGCTTTTTCTTGATAATATTTGGATTTTCTGATATTCTTAATAAAAATTGTAGTTCTTAAAACTTATAGTTAAATGTTCAACAACAGTTGTTGCTGAACGTTTAAGAATAAAAAATTAAGTGAAAAAAATTTTAGGATCTGAATCAGGGGCTATTTCAATTTTTTGGATAATGGAAAACCAAAATTCACGTTTGTGTAAGGCGTCAAGGCTGTCATAGGTTTCTTTCCAATTATCGGGAATTGTAATGTTTCTGCTGTTCAGCGGTGCAGGCAAGGAGGCTATTTCTTCAAGGAGTAGTCTCCTTTTTTCTTTGTATTCTTCAGCTGTTATATCGCCTATTTCAAAGCGTGTGCCTACTCTTTCAAGGCGCTGCCGGAGAGAGGCTTTTTTCCTTTCGATGATTTCATAATCTGAATTGATGAAATCGGCATCATAAAGGCCGTTATATTGGCTCAGGAGGGGCTCAAGATTAGTGAGCAGATATTTCTCTATCTTACGCTCTGAAATGCTTATAAACGGATGTTTGATGGTATTGTAAGTGCCAGGGCAACAATAGTTGTTATAGTATATGCCATTGCACGGCGTGTAAAATACTCTCATATGTCCGTGACATTGAGGGCAAACGCACAAGCCTGAAAAAAGGTAAGTGTGATTCATTTTGGGTGCTCTGGTGTTTGATTTTCTGATTTCAACTATGCGCTCGTGCTGTTCCCGGGTTATATAAGGTTCGCAAGGAAAGCCATATGCATTGCCGCAGTATGTTTCACTTATGAGCATACGCCTTGTACCGGAGATAGAAAGGTTAACACCATATTCAAGGGCCTTTTTAATACAGGAAGCGGAGCTGTGTGTCCTTGCGTAGGTTTCAAAAATTGCCTCGACACAGGCAGAGGTTTCGGGATCCTTAACAAGCCGATTGTTTTCTCTTTTATAGCCGAGAGGTGCGGTGCCTATGTAATCTCCCTTGGCTCGTTTATAATCAAAGGTTGAGCGAATTCTTTCCGAAGTGCGGTCAGCTTCACTCTGTGCTACGGAAAGCATAATGTTAACCTTGAAGACACCGGAAGAGGTTTCTGTTTCATAATCCTCCCATATAGCTCTCCAAGGTACCTTGCAGGCATCCAGGTGCCCTTGCACTTCATAATAATCACCTACGGATCTGAACCATCGGTCCAATTTTGTAAAAATAATTATGTCGATTTTTCCAGCTTCACAATCATTGATCAGCGAAAGCAGGGCAGGGCGGTTGGTATATTTTTTCCGTGCCGATATACCGGCGTCATTGTAGACATTGGCTATGGCATAGCCATTGCTTTTACAGAATTCTTTAAGTGCGACTATCTGGGAATCAACAGACAGGCCGTGTTTCTTTTGCTCCTGGGTTGACACCCGGACATACAATGCAGCTCTTTTCATGCATCCTCCTTAAATACAGTCGAGTAGTGCGACTGATTATTTTTAACTGATTCAAAGCTTCTTTCATAAGCTAATTTGAGCAGCTCCATATCCGGTTGAATGTAATCGGATGTTTCACCTAAATTTTTTGACAGTTCATAATTAGATATGATGGTCAGGGCTATGTTTAATCTTGCCCGGAGTGGAGTGTTTAGATCAGCTATAATCATGTTAAGTACGGCAGCAGGGCTTGATCCGTGCAAGCCGTTTGCGATATATAAGATTTTTCTTTTTGAATCGGTCGGCAGAGACAGGATTAAATCTGTTAGGGCCTTGTCTATATCCTGATCCGATGAATTAGGCTCCAAACCGGTAAAAGACGGATAAAGGAGCTGCAGATAGTATGGAAGAGGCTGAAGCCCGAGGACGTTAAACCATTCAAAACCTTTGGCCTGATTAGGGCATGAGGTACCTTCCTCCCAATTTTGTATTGTTTTTTTGGACACTCCGAGTGCTTTTGCCATATACTCTTGGCTTTTGCCTGCGTCTTGTCTTGATATGCGCCACATTTCTGCAAATCTATCTGAAATATCAATTTTATTCATAGGGCAAACCCTCCTAAAATTATTTATACCGATATGGCAGTTTTTAAAGGTAAAAAATTTCTCCCTAAAAGTAAGGAGAAATGGAAATTACATCTTATGGCTCCAAGGGTTATCGTAAAGGGGAAAGGAGGAGCACAAATGGAAGATAAACAGCTTATGATTGATAAGATTCACTCGTTATTGTATGACTGTGATTTCAATACCCTCGAGTCAGTTTACTGTGCCATATGGAACATAGTAGAGAGGGGTGACAGGGATGAATTACGCAAAATCTATAGAGAGAATGCTCTCAAACGCAAGCCAGGATGTTCTGAAGCTCATATATGAAATCCTGATCAGGTTAGTATAAGGAACACTAAAGCCACTCGTTATCGAGTGGCTTAATTTTATTCTTCTGATAATTTCTTAATAAATTCTTGGCAGGCCTTTATCTGTTCTGGAGCCATTTGTGAAACAAGTTTAATGAGCTTGTATCTGAAAGAATCTTCTCCATCTTGGAACATCTGTGCCGTCACAGAAGCTATTTCCTGCTCTCTGGTAATAGGAGAAGTCATTTCTCCCTCCCCGGTAAGAAGCCACGTTTCATTTATATTAAATGTTCTTACTATATTTTGGATTCCGGCTGCGCTCGGACTTCTGCGGCCGTTTTCGTAATTGATAATGTTGTTCACGGACACGCCGAGTCTTTCGGCAAATTCAGCTTGAGTTAAGCCATTTGCCTTTCGTATTTCTTTTATTCTCGATTGCATATAGCACCTCCAAATTCATATTAGCATAAAGAAATTTAAAAGTAAACAAAAAAACTTGTTCAAAGTACAAAGATAACGTTGACTAAAGTTGTCCAAAGTGGTATATTTATATTGTTCAGAGAACAAGTTTTTAATATTTTAAGGAGGTTTTAAACCGATGACAAGATTAGGAAGTGAGTACGTAGTAAGGCTTTATTCACAGGAGAAAGGATTACTTAAGAAGTTCATCGTAATTGCCGGGGATAAGGCAAGCGCAATGGCACAGGCCGTTAACGAGTTCAACAACAATGCTCCCGAAGATTACAAGAAGGCACTTGGATTTGTGGAGGTGGAAATCAGATGAAAGAGCACAAGTACAGAGGCTGGATCATTCGTGAGTATCAGACGTTAGGAACCGAAGAGAATTATTTTGAAATATGGAAAGACGGAATGATGTGGGGCTTTGCGGCAGGACTTTTGGACGCGAAGATCATGATAGACAGGAGGGAAGAGTAATGGACGAAATAGGAATCATTTACACGGTATATGAAAAGGATACGGTCAAGTTTAAAGGGAGCTTAAAAGCCACTCTTATTAAAGATGTTACTGATTAAGCCGAAACGCCCGGTCAGCCGGGTGTCCACCTGGGGTGGTTCCCGGGTGCTGATGATGGCAGCCAATCAGGACCATAATGGCAGCACAAATTCAGAGAAAGGAGAAACGAAATGACAAGTAAAGAGAAGACCATGGTATCGGAGCTTATCGAGACAGCCACAAAGGTTCCCAAGGATAAGAGAGAATTCATGTTGGGATACCTTCAGTGCATCGTAGATATGGACTATGGAAAAACCAAACGCAGAAGAAATACTAAGGAAACTGTATCAGATATGGGCTGAGCAGAACGGCGGCACCATAGAGGTCAGGTTTAAGGAGGAAGATGCGGGATGATGAAGAAACGAATCATTCAGGTAATTATAATCCTTGGCTTAATAATTTGGCTGGTGCTCATGGCTTTATCAGCTGAAGCCGAGGCATATACACCGATAGCCCCGGCACCGGATGTAGAGATTACAGTTTTTCCGCAGTATACGGCAACAGTAACACAGGGCATTGATTTTGAAGAGGTGACAGAGGTCAAGCTTAATGATATACCGCTTACCCGGGATGAACAGTTAACCATCAGATCTATTTGCGATTATGAAAAAATTGATTACCGATTTGTGTATGCACTAATGCAGACGGAATCAAATTTTAAATGGGCAACCGGTGATGGCAACCTTAATCATAAAGCTATTGGATATTTTCAGATTTCAACCATCAATGCCGAGCGTATGAAAGAGTCATACGGCCTTGATATTTATGACCGGCTCGACAATTTAGAGGCAGGTATGCGGATCATTAAAGAGCTGATGGACAAGTTCCCGGACGGCTATGCCGGATATGATCAGGAAACGGCAGTTATCATGTGTTACAAATGCGGAATATCAAGAGGAACCGAGTTAATGGACGAGGGCTTTGTTTTGGAAGCGGTCCAAGTGATTAAAGATACCAAGGCAGATTTTAATTTATAAGAATCGGCAGAAAGGACATTTATGGAAGAAATAGTAATCAGGCAGAGTGCCATTGTGGATTGCGATTTTGACGCAATCAAGAAGCATTTAAGTGAGCAGCTGGATCATTACAGAAAGCTTGTATTTACCGAAGATACCAAAAAGGATGCAAAGGAAACGGTAGCACAGTTAAGGAAAGAGCAGAAGCTTTTCAATGATCGTGTCAAGGACATCAAAAAAGAATACATGAAGCCTTATGAGGAATTTTTTGAAAAGGCATCAGAGTTATCCCGGATGTATGACGAACCTATCGTGTTCATCAATGAGCAGATAGAAGCTTTTGAGTCGCAGAGGATAGAAGCCAAGAGAAAGGGAATTGAAGAGATATACCTGGAGATGGTGCCTGAAGAGGAGTTTAGGGAGTTTATTCCTTTAACAAAGATATTCAATCCTAAATGGGAAAATGCCACCTTCAAGGACAAGGACATCAGGGATGAAATAATGACACGAAAACTTGATGTTAAGAATGCGATAACTACTATTAAGACCTTTGGCTGTGACAAGGAAGCTTATGTAATTGAAATGTATAAGCAGACTTTCAACCTTACGGAATGTCTGATGTACATATCCAATTATGAAAAGCAGAAAAAGGAAATAATGGAGCACGAGCAGGAACGAATTCAAAGGGAAGCGGAGGAACGAATCAGGGCAGAGGAAAGGGCAAAGATAGAAGCCGAGCAGAAGCAGGCGGAAGCTGTTGAACAGGCCAGAACGGAAGCCGTAGCGGTCCTTATCCCGGAGGATGATGGTTCCGAAGCCAAAACATATGCTTACGATATAACTTTAACGGCAGACGCCAAGGCAAAGCTTGAGCTGTATATGAATTCGGTTGGCATAGAGTTTGAATGTTTACCAATGTAGAGGAGGTCAATGAACCGATGAAAGAATTTAGAACGTTAACTGCAGACGAAATAGAGTGCAGAGTTTCACAGATTAAGAAGAATGGGCTTTCCCTTTTACTTTATAAGGATGCCCGGGTTGATCAGAACATCCTGGATGAAACAGTGGGAGCTATGAATTGGCAGAAGCATTATTCACGGGATAATGCAAACTGCGTGGTATCTATCTGGGATGATGACAAAAAGCAGTGGATAGAGAAAGAGGACACAGGCACCGAGTCAAACACGGAAAAGGAAAAGGGGCTTGCCTCGGATTCATTCAAGAGAGCTTGTTTTAACTGGGGCATAGGCCGAGAGCTATACACGGCACCATTCATATGGATAGGATCCGAAGACTGCAACATATCGATGGATGATGGAAAAGCCAAGTGCTATGACAAATTTTCGGTCAGGGATATTTCCTATGACGAAAAGCACAGAATAGTAGGTTTAACAATAGTAAATAATTCACGCAGTGGAGCCGAGGTGTTCAGGCTTGGCGGGCAGCAGAACAAGAGTGCTGAAAAGCAGGTAAAAGCAGAAGCAAAGAAAGAAACCCCGGCGGAAGCACCTACCACAAACGCAGCAATAGAAGAGGCACAGTTAAAGGCCAGAGTTATTGGATACGTAAACAATAACAAGTTTACGCAGGAGCAGATAGCTTCGCTCTGCAAGCGGTATCAGGTGTCAGCCTTAACTGAGCTGGGTGCGGATGCGTGCAGACATTATATAGCTTTTATTGAAAATCATGGAGGGAAAATTTAATGAACAGATGGACAGGAATGGGCCGTTTAACAGGTGACCCGGAAATCAGATACACACAGGGTAATGAGCATCAGATAGCCAAATATACGTTGGCGGTTGACAGACGAGTAGCACGTAATAACGGAGAAACTACGGCTGATTTTATTCAAATTCAGTGCTGGGATAAAAAGGCAGAATTTGCCTCAAAGTATCTGCATAAGGGAACCAAGGTACTTGTTACCGGCAGAATTCAGACGGGCTCCTATACCGATAAGGACGGCAACAAAAGATATACCTTTGATGTGGTGGCTGAAGAGCAGGAATTTTGCGAGTCGAAGAAGACAAATGATGATGAGGAACCGGTAAATAACTGTCCTGCGGTTGACGCCTTTGTAAGCATTCCCGAGGGTGTGGATGAAGACCTGCCCTTTGCGATGCCTTCAGGAAGATGAGAACAATAGGCAGATACGTTGGACCTGGCAGAACATTTGACGGAGACATAACAGTTACCTTTGCCATAGAAGACAGGAAAGCACTTGAAAAGCTCGATGCTTATAAGGATGCGGACCTTGTTATTGAGACAAAGAAATATTTTGAAAAACGGAGCTTATCGGCTAACGGCTATTTTTGGGTGTTAGTCGATAAGATAGCCCGGGTGCTCGGTTCCGATAAAGATACGATTTATTTATGGCTTTTAAGGGAAAGCGGGGTTTTCGTGGATTTAAGAGTAAGACCTGAAGCCATAGAGGACCTGAAGAGGGTATACAGGCTTGCAGATGCCTTTGACGAAGTGCCCGGGGAAGATGGAATGGTAGACGTCAGATGTTATATAGGTTCAAGTCATTATGACACAAAAGAGATGGCCTATCTGATAGACAGGACAGTTGAAGAGGCCAGACTTTTAAACATTGACACATGGACGGAAGACGAGATACAGCAGGTCTTATCCGTATGGGGAGGCAGGAATGACTCAAAAAGAAATGATACTTAGCCATTTGCTTGATGGTAAGAGCATTACCAATCTTGAAGCAATAGATCAGTACGGAATCACAAGGGTATCGGATGTGGTTCTAAAGCTCAGGCGTGATGGATGGCCTATAAGCACTACGGAAGAAATTACGATTAACCGGTACGGAAAGAAGGTCAGCTATGGGCGGTACAAACTACGGGAAATACCACAGCAAAAAGCTTGATACACCTGATGGAAAATTTGATTCAAAGAAAGAGTATCAGGAATGGTTAAAGCTTAAGGCACTTGAGAAGCAGGGGCTAATCACGGATCTGGAGCGCCAGGTAGGGTATGTATTGATACCGGCACAGTATAACGAGAAAGGGAAGCTTATTGAGTATCCTTGCAGCTATGTTGCTGATTTTGTTTATAAGAATCAGGGCATAGAAATAGTCGAGGATGTTAAAGGCTTCAAAACCCCGGAGTATGTCATCAAGCGAAAGCTGATGCTAAAAGTTCACGGCATAAGGATAACGGAAGTATGAGCAAAGGATGGATAAAGATTCACAGGCAAATTACAGACAGTGAGATATGGGATTCCGAGGAGCCATTTGACCGGAGAAGCGCATGGATTGATTTGATTATTATGGTAAATCACCAGGATAAACGGATCATATTCAATGGCCTGCCAATGATAGTAAGAAGAGGGCAGGTTATCACATCTATTCGTAAGCTTGCAGACCGGTGGAATTGGAGCCGGGATAGAGTTAGCAGGTATCTTTCATTGCTTGAAAGTTTGGGCATGATTACAAAGAAAAGTGATAAAAACAAGACACTTCTAACCCTTGTAAAATATAGCTTTTTTCAAGATGTGCATGACAGTGATAAGGACAGTGACGAGTACAGCAACAAGGCACAAACAAAGAATGTAAAGAATGAAAAGAATATTTATAGCGCCCGGAAGTCATCCAACAAATTCTGTCAATTTCCATCGCAAAGTTATGATTTTGAAGAAATAGAAAAAATATTAGGAGATAACCAATGAGGACAGATGAAGAAATATTTTCTGATTCAAGAGCATGGAACCATTCGAAATTTATGGGGCTTGAATCATGCATGGTCCATTTGCAGGGCTGTGGTGGCTGCACGTGCGTATATGGCCGTAATGAGTATGGTTTTGAACACGTATCTGTAACACCGGTTCATCAGTTCAGGATTCCATCCTGGGATGATATGGCAGAGCTTAAAAATATTTTTTGGGATGATGAAGAGGAAGTATATCAGATCATGCCAAAGAAGAGCGAATACGTGAATGTTGTTAAAAACTGTTTGCATCTATGGAGGCCTTGTAACGGTAAGACACTCAATGATCTGGCAAGGGAGGTTAATTAAATGGCAGAGTTGATAAGGACTTATTCTATTGATGAATATGGCGTGAGAAGAAAGAAATATGTTTATAAATGTTCGAAGTGCGGTGCCGAGGTGATACTGCTCAAGCAGATAGGGGATAAAAACACATATTGCACCGATTGTTTTTTGGAAAATAAGCGTGAGTATGCAGCCAAGGCTGCTAAGGAACGTGAGGACAGGGCTTTTGAGCGTGGGGTTGCAACCGGTGCCGAGCAGGCATTAAAGAGAGCCAAAGAATACGTTAAGACAGCGCCCGGCACGGCATCGTGGTACAGGTATTTTGATGAGTGGTGCGAGCTATATCTGGAGGAAGAAAATGGATCCGGCAACTAAAAAGTACATAATTGATGAGTATGTTAAGGGTGAAAAGAGTGTACGCGAGATAGCAAGTTCGGTAAATCAGACATTTTATGCAGCTAATGCGTACATCAAGAGAGCCAAGAAAGCGGGCATTATACCAAATGTCCGCAAAAAGGCGGTGACACACAAGAGCGAGCCATCTTATCAGATAAAGGAGAAGCCCAAGGTTAAGAGGGAGCCAAAGCCCGGTACAGACGTTAAGTGCACACCGGCTAAAGCAAAGACATGTTTTTATGGATGTAAAAGACAGTCGCAGGGCCTATGCGATTATATGACGATAACGGGTTCTGCCAGGATATTGGTTTCACCTGATCCGAATCATTGTTCTGTATATGTGGAAAAGAAAAGAGAGAAGAAAGGGAAAGACGATGGGAAAGAATAGATTTTACTGTCCGACATGTAAGAAGTTCATAGACAGACGAAGTGTATACAATAACCGGTATGATTTAAGGTTTATGTGTAAAAAATGCAAGTGTCCGGTGCTTAAGACTGAGAAGATATTAAAGGCGGCACTTAGAGATTTTATCGATTATGAAATAATAAATGGGGAGACTGAAATATATGAGTAGTGTTGATGAAATCAGGGAGACAGTAAGAAAGCATGATGAGCAGATAAAGCTTAAGGCACAATGTGAGGTTCTTACGGATCTTCTGTTAAAGGATTGGTGGAATGAGCAGCAGAGAATAATATTGCAAGAGTGGCTGAACAGCAGAAAGGAGAAGCTCAATGGCAGAGGTTAATATAACAGGTGCCTTAAACAATTTAATGGCGGGTAAAGCCAATGAATCCGAGCAGAAAATTTTGGGAATCATCTTTAAGAGCTACTGGGATAAGAACACCCGGAGGCTTCCAAGAGTAGATGAATATAAAAGGGCTTATTGCCCAAACTGTGATGTGATCCTTAATCAAAAGATGAGAAACGGTAAACATACGGCTGATTATTGCAAGGCCTGCGGTCAGGCACTCAAGTGGGATGAGGTAACTGAATGAGAGGATATAAACCTAAAAAGATAGTTTGTGAATGGTGTGGCAAGGGCAGATACATTACAAAGGAATTGAACGAAGCATATCAGCAAGGCAGAGCAGATGAAAAAAACCGAGTGCTTGATATTTTGCATAATTTTTATGAGGTCAATAATCCCGAACAAAATGAGTTTATGGATATGCTTTGTATGGAAGTCATGCGTGAACAGTTAAAAGAAAGCGAGAAAAAAAATGACTGAATCAGGTAAAGGAGCCATTGAGTATATAAATTTTATAAATCAGGCGGCAATAGATATTCAAAGAATTTTTAAAGTTGAGCTGACAAAATCGGAACAGCAAGAGCTGAAGTTTAAACTGAATAACGCCATTGACAGTGTTATTTCAAAAAGGGAGGTTGACTAATACGGACGCATATAAAAAAGCGTGCCAGGATCTTGAGAAAGAAGCAGCTAATGCAGTTGATGTCATATTCATGGCCACAGTATTAAGTTTGTACCGGGAATACGGATGGCGCAGGCTTCGTATAAAAAGGTTTATGGATGTGGCGTCAAAGGTATTGGCAGATGTTGGATCTGATGAAACGGTATCGATGATTCAGTTATGCGATAAGGAGCTTGGCATAGAAATCAGAAACGAGAAAAACGATTCATATCTTGATGTGGCCTATCTTAATGACGAAAAATGGCAGGGAATGAAAGAATCATTCATGAAGAAGCCTGAAAGCTATAAAAAAGCATATCTGACCGTCATGAAGCAAAAGATGAAATCCTGGATGTTTCCACAGATAACAGCCACAATTCTGATAACGTTACATAGGAAAGAAAAATGGGGTTATGACAGGCTGATGAGATTTTTAAATTGTACCTATGCCATACGCGAGGAATTTAAGGAAGACGCCAAGGGAATGGAACAGGCGGTGAAAGAGGAAACAGGCATAGATATGATTCGCCCGGAGGATGGAAGCCTTGGGTTTATTATTAAGGAGTGAATATGGAAGAATACTGTGCTATATGCGGCAGCAGAGCTGAATGCACACACCACTTGATCTTTGGCTGGTCTTCACGCAAGCTTGCCGATGAGGATGGGCTCTAACGATTCCACTATGCAACCGGTGCCACAATATGAGCAATGATTCAATTCACAATAATACTGCTGCCGAGGGGCTGTCAAAGATGTTAGGTCAGGCTTTATGGGAAAAAAACTACGTGCTCCAGACGGCGTGCAGCATAGATGAGGATTTTTCCGAGTGGCTCGAGGATGAGGCCCGGAGGAAGTTTAGAGAAAGGTATGGAAAAAGCTGGTTATGAGTAAACCAAAATATGATTATTATGGCTACATAAAAATGCGAATTCAGAAATATCCGGCGCTTAAAAAGGAAAATACCATAATGGCGTTGATGCAATGGAATGCTATTGAACACGAGCTGGCAAGTGTGAGGGAAGAAAATTCAGACAAGTATAAAGCCATACAGATGGTTTTAATTAAACGTACGCATACGATTAACGGAGCTGCATATGTTTTGAATTATAGTTATGCTACGGTTAAACTATGGATAAGCGAGTTTGTAAAAGCAGTGGCAAGGAGATCAGGTTTTTAAAAGGGCAGAAATTTCTGCTCTTTTTTTGCCGTTGACATATAGGCAGACCTATGGTAGGATAATAAATGTAAGGAGGATATGCAGATGAGAAATGGAGAAAACAGAATGACAGATTATCAGTTCAAAAAAATTATTCAGATGGTGTTATCGATACTTAAGAAATGTAATTCACTTGATGAAGCAATTAAAGAAATTGAAGATTTGTTAAAGAAATAATTTAAAAGGCAAACACACGGGAGAGAAGTTAATCCTTACGATCAAGAGTCTGTACTTCTCTCCTATGTATTTAAAAAGATTATAGAATATTTTTGTTATGGAGACAATATGGCAAAGGCAAATTTAGTAAGATGTTTAAAAGAAAATGATGGTTATGGTGTGACAGCTTTTTATGAATATAGAGGCCGTGAATATATGGTTCGCTATTGCAACAATGGGTGCACGGATGATATGTACGTCGGCAGAATTCATAGGGAAGAGCAAGAAAAGATAGATGAGGAATTAGATCACCCGGAAATTAAGAATCAGGTGAAAGAATACAAAGGACCTGATTATATGAAATTATTGGATGTCTTTTATGAGGAGGATTGAATGAACAGCCAAAGTAAAGCATCTGCTAAATGGGCAGAAAAAAACGGACTGATGATAAAAAGCTTTAAAATAAAAAAGGATCTTGCTGAGCGATTTGCCAAAGCTTGTGAGACAAGGGAAATATCACAAGCTGAAGCTATTTCAAAGCTGATGGAACAGTTTATAGCCGAAAAGTAATAAGTAAAGAGGTCTGCGGTGTATGCCGCAGGCTTTTTTTGTTTAGCCAACGAGGCCTGAAAAATGTGCAACAATATAATTGTCCTTTCTGCCGAGGGAATGCCGGGTGCCTGCGGGCGTTACTGGTTCAACGGGAGGTGATACACCTCCCACCCGGTAGAAAGGGTAAAGGAGGCAGAATGGATATAAAAAGAGTAAAAACGGTGGATATTATTCCGTATGAGAATAATCCACGCAACAATGATGGCGCAGTTGAATCAGTAGCAGAGAGCATAAAACAATGCGGCTATCTTGCGCCAATTATCGTTGATGAGAATATGGTGATTCTTGCAGGGCATACACGGTACCGTGCAATAACAGAGGTCCTTAAATGGGATGAAGTCAATGTAATTATTAAAGATGGCCTCACAGAGGAACAGAAAAGGAAATACAGGCTCCTTGATAACAAAACTAACGAGTTTGCACAATGGGATTTTGATCTGTTAAGGGAAGAAGTCACCGGGCTTGATTTCGGATTCGATTTTGGAATTGATGGCTTGATGACTAAGGCTGAGAATCTTGAGGCACAGGCTGAAAAAGAAATAAAACCATTGAGTAAGATATGTACCTGCCCCCGGTGCGGTGCAGAGTTTGAGGAGTAGCGTATGGATCTGATAGAGATGAGCATAGGGGAGCTGGTACCCTATAAAAACAATCCCCGGAAAATCGAAGTCAAGGCTGTTGATGCCGTCAGGGAATCTATAAAGCAGTGCGGATATATATCGCCGATAATAGTTGATGAAAATAACGTGATCCTTGCAGGCCATACCCGGTACAGGGCTCTTAAAGAGATGGGTATGGAAAAGGTACCGGTGCTTAAGGCAGAGGGCCTTACTGAGGAGCAAAAGAAGAAATATCGGATCCTGGACAACAGGACCAATGAGGTGGCCACCTGGGATTATCAGAAGCTCTTGGAGGAGCTGGTAGGGCTTGATTTCGAGGGATATGCTTTTGGATTTGAAAAGCTGACAGAGAAGCTGGACCAGGATATAGATAGCAATTTTGAGTTTACGATGGAGGATTTTGCAGATGAGCAGTTCAAGCATGAGTGCCCGGAATGCGGCTTCCGATTCAACTGAGCACAGGTTCCCTTGGAAATGGAATTTAACTGACCTTGCGCATGTGGAGAAAAACGGACTGAAAGTATTCAGCTGTTTTTCATGCGGTGGGGGAAGCTCAATGGGCTATAAGCTCGCAGGGTATGAGCTTATAGGTAATTGTGAGATAGATCCCAGAGTTATGGAGGTATATAAAACCAATCATCATCCAAAGTATTCTTTTTTGTGCGATATACGAGATTTGTTGACAAAGGAATTACCGGATGAATTGTACCAACTTGATATATTAGATGGTTCGCCGCCATGCTCCACATTTTCTATGGCGGGAAGTCGCGAAGATGCATGGGGAGTCGAAAAGGTATTTAAAGAGGGGCAGGCAGCGCAGAGGCTTGATGATTTGTTTTTTTATTACATAGCAGTGGCAAAGCATTTACAGCCTAAAGTAGTTGTGGCTGAGAATGTACGAGGCCTAATTCAGGGCAATGCAAAAGGATATGTCAACGAAATTATAAAGGCATTTGATGATGCCTATAATGTTCAAATATTTTTGCTGAATGCGGCGACAATGGGTGTGCCACAGGCAAGGGAAAGAGTATTTTTTATTGCCCACAGAAAAGACTTGGATTTACCGAAGCTGAAACTTTTATTTAATGAAAAGCCGATTTTGTTTAAGGAAATTCGAAGTGAACACGGAAAGCCTGTACCTGAGGGAACGAAGAAAGCCAAGCTAATGCAATACAGGCGTGAAAGTGATAGGACACTTGCAGATATAAATCGGAGACTTTACGGAACCGGTACGGGGTTTACGTCAAACGTTATTTCTGATAACAAAGTGGCACCCACGTTGGCAAGTGGGGGAGAGTCATTCCGCATGTATGATGGCTGCGAAATAACGGATGAAGACTGTACAAATATGCAGACGTTTCCGCAAGATTATGATTATGGGAATCAAACGGCGCAATATATTTGCGGTATGAGTGTTCCACCGGTAATGATGGCACAAATAAGCTCACAGATATATGAGCAGTGGTTTAAAGGTAAGGAGTAAATAAATATGGCAAAGCCCAAATGGGAGAAATGGACTAAAGAAGCTGGCCTAATCCTTTTGGAGGGCTGGGCAAGAGACGGGCTGTCTGAAGCACAGATAGCTCATAATATGGGGATAGCACGAAGCACTTTGGTTGAATGGAAGAAAAATATCCCGGCCATTTCGGACACTATAAACAAGGGGAAAGAGGTTGTTGACCGAATGGTGGAAAATGCTCTGCTTAAAAGGGCACTGGGGTATTCTTACGAGGAGACCAGGGTGGAGATAATGCCTGATGGTACCAAAAAGGGAATACAGACGACTAAGCAGGTGATTCCGGACGTTAAGGCGATAGAGTTCTGGCTGCGAAACCGCAAGCCTGATGTGTGGAGGAACAAGCCTATAGAGGTGCTTACAGAAGAGATGGCCGATGACGGGCTTTTTGAAGCTTTGCGTAAATCACTTGAAACAAAGATGCAGGATGACAGCAGTTTTTTGCCGAGTGAGGACGAGTAATGGTATCAGGATTCAGATGGGGAGATTTATCGAACCGACAGAAGATGGTCCTGAATTGGTGGCATCCTGATTCTCCATATAATGAGTGCGACGGCATAATAGCTGACGGAGCCATAAGATCAGGCAAGACGGTAAGCATGGGTTTTTCATACGTCATTTGGGCTATGAGTGCGTTTAACGGTCAGAATTTGGGGATGTGTGGAAAAACCATAGAATCGTTCAGACGTAACGTGCTGGGTTCCTTAAAAATGCAGCTGCGTGCTCGGGGATATTTAATTCAGGAGCGTAAATCGGAAAACCTGATAATCATATCCCGGGGGAATATATCGAATAACTTTTATCTGTTTGGTGGTAAGGATGAACGGAGTCAGGATCTGATTCAGGGCATAACTTTGGCAGGGGTTTTCTTTGATGAGGTTGCCCTTATGCCGGAATCTTTTGTCAATCAGGCAACAGCACGATGTTCGGTAGAGGGCTCAAAGTTTTGGTTTAACTGTAATCCGGCAGGGCCTATGCATTGGTTCTATCAAAATTGGATACTGAAGCATAAGCAAAGAAATCTTGTATATCTCCATTTCACTATGGATGATAATTTAACGTTATCTGAAAAGATAAAGCAGCGTTACCGAAACCAATATACCGGCGTGTTTTATGACCGGTATATAACAGGTTTATGGGTTATGGCTGAGGGCATCATATACCGATGTTTCAATGAAAAGGACCATATTCTCGACGAAATGCCCGAAACAGAGGGCGAGTATATTATTTCAGCGGATTTCGGTATCCAAAATGCTAACGTATTTTTGCTGTGGCGAAAAGAAAAAGGTACACAGAGATGGATAGCGCTTGATGAGGAAAGATGGAGTGGCCGTGAGGAACAAAGTGAAAAATCAGTAACGGAGTTAGTCAATGGCTTAGAGGCAATGCTAAGTGCCAATAACGTTAAAAAGGAAAATATCAGGTGTTTCATTGTGGATCCAAGCGCTGCTGCCTTGAAAGTTGAGTTAAGGAAGAGGGGCTATAAGGTAAGAGGAGCTGATAATGACGTAACCGATGGCATTGCAGATGTAATCACGATGTTGCTTAATTTAAACCTTGCGTTTTCACGTAAATGTAAGGGAACCATAAAAGAGTTTGGACTTTACTCATGGGATCAGAAAGCGGCTGAGAGAGGCGAAGATAAGCCCATCAAGACAAATGACCACGGAATGGATGCGGTCAGGTATTTTGTTCGAACAATGAAACTTGTAGCAAGGAACAGGCAGGAGGATGTCGGAGCTTCGACAGTTTGGATGTAATGGATTTCAGACAGGAAAAGGAAGAATATAAAGCAATAGCAGAAGAATTGATAAACAGTGAACCGGAGTTGGCATACATAAAAAACAGTCAGGTTCGTATCGGGTATTTGGCTTCCAAGCATCAGAAGATAGCAAATAAGAAAATCATATTTGCTGAATGCGAAAAGGTACAGGACAAAAATAAATGGGCTATGCCGTATGATTTTACGATAACTGTGTTTGAACCAAATACGGCATACTTTACACCGGGGCAGACGAGGATATTATTGTTTCACGAGTTGTTACATGTGGGAATCGAACGGAAGAAAAGAGTAGAATCCTACTTTATTGTTCCGCATGATTTAGAGGATTTTAAACTGATAATAAACAAATATGGTACTGATTGGAACAGGGAGGAGACAAAGTGAAGACATATCAGGATCTGTTAAGTGTTGGTGAAAGCAAAAAGGACCGAGCAGAGTTTTGCAAGACGGCCATTAACGAGTTTATGAGCACCCGGGAATATAAAGAGGCTCAGGCAGGAGAGGCATACTATAACAAGCATAATTTGACGATTGAACAGTTTCAGAAGTTCATTTATACGTTATCTGGTCGAAAGATTCAGGATAATTTTTCTGTTAATTACAAGCTTAAAACGTTGTTTTTCCGCAGACTTGTATTGCAGCAGATACAGTACGTGCTTGGGAATGGCGTAGTATTGCAGGACGTTCGGAATAAGGAGAAGCTCGGCAAAGACTTTGACAAACAGATAACCAAGGCTGCTAAAAGGGCTATGGCTTCGGGTGTAGCCTTTGGTTTTTGGAATCTTGATCATCTTGAAGTGTTCGGGTATGCAGATACGCCCAAAGAACCTGGATTCTGCCCCTTATACGATGAGGAAACCGCACAGCTTATGGCAGGTATAAGATTCTGGTTCAGAAATGTCGGGGATAATACAAATTTCAGAGCCACTCTTTACGAAGCGGATGGGTATACGGAATACGTGCAGTATGGCTCTGAGGAAATTCATGAGCTGGAGCCAAAGAAAGCATACAAGATAAAAATCCGTAAGACTGCTGCCGGTGGTACAGAATCCGTAACTGATGAGAATTACGGTGTGCTTCCGATAGTTCCGTTATATGCCAATGATACGCACGATTCGGAGCTTGTGGGCATACGTGAGTGCATTGACTGTTATGACTATATCAAGTCAGGACTTGCGAACAATATTGATGAGGCAGATGGATTCTATTGGATTCTTCAGAATACAGGCGCTATGGATGATGTGGATCTTGCCAAGTTTGTCCAGCGAATCAGGACTGTTAAGGCCGCTATGGTAGATACGGATGCAGGAACAAGTGCCGAGCCGCATACGATGGAAATACCGGTTGAAGCTCGGAGGACAATGCTTGAGATTTTGGAGAAAGATATTTACAAGGACTTTCAGGCTTTGAACGTTGAGACGCTGAGTGCTGCTGCCAAGACTACGCAGGAAATTCAGGCAGCATATCAGAGCCAGGATAATAAGTGTGCTGATTTTGAATATTATGTAATTGACTTTATACAGAAAATATTAGAGCTTGCAGGCATAGACGATAATCCAACCTTCATCTGGAATAAAGTGGTTAATATGCAGGAACAGACACAGACAGTGCTTATGGCAGCTAATTATCTGGATGAGGACACTATCATCAAGCATCTTCCTTTTTTGACACCGGAGGAAGCTGATGAAGTGATTAAACGGCGCTCTGAGGCTGATTTAAGCCGCTTTAATGACGAGGGCGAAGAAGAAAGCCGATGAAGATGAAACAGAGGCCTAAATGGGCAAAAGAGGGGCTAAATAATGCCAACATATGCAGACAAAGCCACAGATGAGCTGCTGGCTGAAATGGAAAAAAGAATAGCCCGGATATATAAGCAGGCAAGCGATGATTTGCAGGCACAGTCGAATGCTTACTTTGATTCATTTGCCTCTCGGTATGAGAAAGAGTATGCGGCATATCTGCAGGGAAAGTATACCGATGCACAGTTTAAGGCATGGTATTATGCACAGGTGGGCCGTGGGGAGCGTTGGCAGGTCCTTAAAACCAATATGGCGCAAAGAATGACGCAGGCAAATCAGATAGCTGCGGCCTATGTCAATGACCAAACCCCGGGGATATATAGCTTAAATGCGAATTATACAGCCTATGAGATAGAGGGAGCCACAGGCATAGCTTTTGACCTGGTTAATGAGCAGGCTGTCAAGAATCTTATGGGCGAAGCAAATCATACTGAATTCAGGGTGTTATCGGTTAATCCCAAGCGAGATTATAAATGGAATACCGAGAAGATTCAGGATGCCTTGTTAAGCGGTATACTGCAGGGCGATTCCATAGGCAGGCTTGCGGACCGGTACATGGATGTAATGCAGAATAACCGGAATGCAGCTATTCGAAACGCCCGGACAGCCGTAACGAGTGCCCAAAACGGAGGCAGACAGTCAACGTTTGAACAGGCACGTAAGATGGGCATAGAGCTTCAAAAGGAATGGATAGCAACCAATGACTCAAGGACCAGAGACAGCCACAGAGAGCTTGACGGAGTAAGGGTAGAGAACAGGGATTATTTTCCCAATGGCTGTATGTATCCGGGAGATCCGGGCGGGGAGCCCTGCGAGGTATATAACTGCCGGTGCACAATGAGGGCCATACTGCCGAAATATAACGGAGCTTCAAGAACGAAGAATACGGCTAAAACATATGAAAAATGGCTGCAAAACAAGCAGCAAAAAGCAGTTAATAGTGCTATAATAAATATGAGTTCAACAGTTAATAGCACGGTTAATTTAGGTTCATCTGGTAACAGTACAGCTTTTGATGGACTATCAATGGATCAAGTGCACAAAGATGCGGTATCCGATATAATTTCTAACTGCCAATATATCGAATTAAGAGAGGCGTACGAGGCCAATTCTTCCAGTTTGAAGTTGATAGACGGAAATTATTCAGGTGGTGCACACTATGATTTATTTGATAAAGGAGTCAATTTAAATCTTACAAAAATATCCAAAGAAACAAATAGCGAGTATCCATATGAAACATTTTTTCATGAATTTGGGCATAATATGGATAGTGCGAAGGCATCCAATGGAATATTATCTGCGTTTTCATACGAATATAGGGATGCGATGGGAAAATCATTATATGATATGCTTACGGAGGATTATAATAATTTAGTAAATTATGTCACAAATGGCGTAAAGATGAAGAAAGCCGATTCTGCGGAAGCTGTGATAAAGAAACTGCAGAGTGAAATAACATCATCGAAAGCCATAGCATGCACATCGGATATATTGGAATCTTTTACAGGTAAAGAGTATCCGTTGTATTTTAAGGGATCCGATGGAAGAAATTATGGCTGTGGTCATGGCGTATCATATTGGACGAAAGGAAATGGGCGAGCAGACCGAACGGGCTGCGAATTTTTCGCAGAGGTTTGTGAAAGTATGGCAACTAATCCCGAAAGTATGACGGTGTTAGAAACTTATTTTCCAAATGGGGTGAACATTGTTAAAGAAATGCTGAGGGCGATGAAGTGATTGATGAGCTAATTAAAAAGTATAATGACAAATTTGGGCCTATTCCTTATTTTTTAATAAGGGGCGCAGACGATGATTATATTGCAGGTTTAATAACAAGAGCATTTGCTGAAAATAAACCGATAGATGAGCTGGATACAGGAGAGGTGTTATATTAAAATGGCCAAGGAAATGGGAATCCGTATCACTGCTGATTATTCCAACGAGGTCCTTAATGCTATGAAACAGCAGGTTCAAAAAGCACTTGAGGAATGTGGATTACTTGCCGAGGGTTATGCGCAGGTTAATCTTACGGAGCAGAAAGCGGTTGATACCGGTAATTTAAGAAACAGCATAACACATAAGGTTGTTGTGAATGATCAGGAGAAGCGGTGCTATATCGGTACCAACGTAGAGTATGCGCCATATGTCGAGTTTGGCACCGGTATTTATGCGGAGGCTGGTGACGGCCGCAGAACAACCTGGGTATACAAGGACGATAAAGGTACATGGCACCGGACAAACGGAATGAAGTCGAGGCCGTATTTAAGGCCTGCGGTTTCGGATCATGTTGATACATACAAGCAGGTAATTGAAGATAATCTTAAAGGATAAGAGGAGCTGAAAAGCTTCTCTTTTTTGTTTAAAGATTAGCCAACGAGGCCTGAAAAATGTGCAACAATATAGTCGAAAGCTCGAAGAACCGGGCACATCATTCATGGCAAAGTATAGCCCCAAAGCAAAGGAGAATGACATGGCATTATCAAGAAGTTTTTTAAAAGGCATGGGATTAGCTGATGAGCAGGTATCTGCAATCATCGAGGCTCATACCGAATCGACAGACGCTCTCAAGGCACAGAGAGATGAGTACAAGACTGCTGCCGATAAGCTCAGCGAAGTAGAGAAAGAGTTAAATACTTTAAAGGGCAACGGTACTAAATGGCAGGATATGTACGAAGAGGAACATAAGCAGTTCGAAGCTTACAAAAATGAAATATCCACAAAGGATGCGAAAAAGGCAAAAGAAGATGCCTATGCAAGCATGTTGAGAGAGCTGGGAATCAACGAGAAGCGCATTGCGAAAATCATGCAGGTTACGGATCTTGAAACTATTGAGATGGATGAAGCAGGGAAAATTAAAGACCTTGCGGCAGTAAGCGAAGCTGCAAAAGCCGAATGGAGTGAATTCATTCCTACGGAAGAGACACATGGAGCCAAGACACCCACACCGCCCGGTGCAGGAGGCGGTTCCGTAAAAACCAAGGAAGAGATTATGGCTATCAAGGATGCCGCAAAGAGACAGCAGGCCATTCTTGAGAATCCACAGCTTTTCGGATTTTAACTTAGGAGGAAAATAAAATGGCAGGTACAACTACCACATCAGAATTCAGCAACGTTAACGCAAGAGAGGTTGATTTTGTTACAAGATTTAACCTTAATTGGCAGTCATTAAGAGACATCATCGGTATTTCCAATCCCATACGTAAGGCAGCAGGCACAAAGCTTGTATCTTACAAGGCATCTATGAAAGATGAAGCGCTTCAGGGCGGCACCGGAGTAGCCGAGGGAGCAGAGATTCCTTATACACAGTTTCAGGTTGACCCTGTATACTATGACGATATTGAAATTGCAAAGTATGCGAAGAGCGTATCTGTTGAGGCCGTAGCAAAGTACGGCGCAGCTATTGCTGTTCAGAAGACAGATGATCAGTTCCTTGTAGAGCTGCAAAACAAAGTTCTTACAGATTTCTACGCATTCCTTGCTACAGGTACTCTTACTGGTACACAGAAGACCTGGCAGAGAGCACTTGCTATCGCAAAGGGTGCTGTGCTTGATAAGTTCGCATCTATGAACAGAAGTGTAACCGATGTTGTTGGCTTTGCTAACATCATGGATCTTTACGATTATCTCGGCGATGCATCTGTTAGTGTACAGACAGCATTCGGCCTTCAGTATGTTCAGGACTTCATGGGATATAAGACCTTATTCTTACTTCCCGAGAAGTATGTAGCAAGCAAGACTGTCATTGCGGTTCCGGTTGAGAACATCGACCTTTATTACATAGATCCTTCTGACAGCGACTATGTAAAGCTTGGCTTACAGTACACAGTTGAGGGTGAGACTAATCTTCTTGGCTTCCACGCTGAGGGCGATTATTCAAGGGCATCTGGTGATTCCTTCGCTATCATGGGCATGAAGCTTTGGGCTGAGTACCTTGACGGTATCGCAGTAGTGACTGTCGGCTCAACCAATACTACTCCCGCAGTAGCAGGCTGATAAATCACGGAGGCTAATCGATGCTGTTTGAAGTGATGAAATTATGCCGTAATTTTTTTACAGGCGAGCACGAAGATGGTGTTTTCAAAATTGAAAATGGAACGGTTAGCCTCTCTTTTAAAAGTCAGTATGTGCTAATAGAGGGCTCGGCATTCAATGACGGCCTTTATGCATATCCGTTAGAGGGGCTTGAGGACGAAGAATTTAACGGCTGTATGACGGCTGTTAATCCTCCGAAAGACTTTTTAAGCCTCGTTGAAGAGATAGAAGCCTACCGAAGCAAGTATGAAATATCCCCGTTTATTTCAGAAAGCTTCGGCGGTTATTCTTACCAAAGGGGAACCAATGGGAATGGAAAACCGGTAAGCTGGGCTGATGCATTTAAGGATCGTCTGAAAGTGTGGACAAAGATATGAGTCTTATCGATGCAATGATGGACACGTGCGAAATCGTAAACAAAGTCAAGGTATCTGATGGCGAAGGCGGTTATAGGACCGAGTGGAGCGCAGGAGCTGAGATAGAGGCTGCAATAGTCTTGGATTCGACGATGGAGGCGCGTATAGGCGAAGCACAGGGCGTATCGAGCGTATATACGATAACCACGCGAAAAGATGTGATTCTTGAATATCACGATGTTATTCGACGGAAGTCTGATGGCAAAGTATTTCGAATTACATCGGATGCAGGGGATAAGGTTTCCCCGGCTGCATCGAGTTTAAATATGGCACAGGTAACTGCTGAAAAATGGAGTTTGACGTCATGACGAGAGAGGCAGCGTTACATCAGTTTTTTGAGTCATTTGGTTTAAAAACATACTTATCGACAAATGTTCCTGAAGACACAGAATTTCCTTGGCTGATATATGAGGGAACGAGTGCTAACTGGGGAGATGATCCGGTAAGCATAGTATGTCAGGTTTGGTACCATACCGAATTGGAAACAGAGCCAAATGCAAAGGTAAGAGAAATCAGTGAGGCCATAGGAGTAGGCGGCAGGGTTATTTCTTACGATGGTGGCAGGATGTGGATTAAACGTGGAGCACCGTGGTGCATAAACGTACAAGATCAGGCAGATAGTGCCACAAAGTGCAAGCAGTTAAACATAACAATAGAAGATTGGAGGATATAGTATGAGGTTTACACAGATTCCTACAGATACATTTGACCAGCTGCAGATTAACGCAGGTATTCTGGTTGATTCCTTTACTCCTTCTTCGGGAGTAATCGGGAATATCATTGGTGCCACTTCGGGCGGCATCAACTTTACGGCAACACCTACCTATACGGATTATGGTGAGGATATTGATAATTGTCCCAAGAATATGAAAGAGCTCAAGAAGCTCGAATCCTGGGAAGCAAAAATGTCAGGAACATTTATTGCGGTAACACCTGCGACGGCTAAGCTTTTAACAGGTGCGGCTGACTTAAAGGATTCGGTTCATATTGTTCCGAGGAATGACATAGCAGATACCGATTTTGATGATGTCTGGTGGGTAGGTGATTACTCTTCGGATAATGATGATACCAATGGCGGGTATGTAGCAATTCACTTACTGAATGCCCTTTCAACCGGCGGATTTCAGATTCAGAGTACCGATAAGGGCAAAGGCCAGTTTGCTTTTGAGTTTACCGGACATTACTCAATGGATGCACAGGATACAGTTCCTTTTGAAATCTACGTGCAGGACGGAACGGAAGCGTAATAGGTGTATGAGCCACCTTTCACTTAATGGTGGAGGGTGGCTTTTATTTTAGGCAGGAGGACAAAAATGAAGATTAGTGACATAAAAAACGAGGAAGCTTTAGACGCATTAGCGGAGATTATTGATCCTATAAGGGAAATCTGGGCTGATAAAAAAATTAAGGCCGTTTTCACCGGTAAAAAAATAAACAAGATGGATGCGGTTAAGATTTTGCTTAAAGAGCATAAGGAATCCGTTATTCGCATCATGGCTGCGTTACACGAGACTCCGTATGAAGAATATGAGTTTAACGTCATAACGGGGCCTATGCAGTTGATTGAGCTCTTAAATGACCCGGAGCTTATTCGTTTTTTTCACTCCTTCGAGCTGACGATGAGTGCGTTGTCTTCTGGATCAGCTACGGAGAGTACCGAGGAAACAGAAGAAAATTAGTGCCCTTTATACGCTATTACGAAGCGAAGTTAAAAGCCCATATGGATGATATGGGCTACCGAATATATGTGACAGACTGTTTGCAGACAGCTCCGCAGAACAAATATATTACTGTACGATATGCGGATCTGATAAAGAAGCAGGAAGTTGATAATCGGTCCGGAGACGAGATAGCGGCGCAGGTAATCAACGAGTTAGGGCTGAGGACATAAGATGGCAGATGTATTAAATCTACAAGCAGTGCTTGGACTTGATTCAAGTGCTTTTGAAAATGGAATATCGGCTGTAAAAAGTGGTATAAGTACGTCTTTTAAGGTTGTTGGTGCAGCGGTTGCAGCTGGAAGTGCAGCCGTTGCTTCTTTTGCAAAAACTGCGGTCAGCACGGGTGCCGAGTTTGATGCTTCAATGTCACAGATAGCTGCCACGATGGGCATGACTACTGAAGAAATTGAAAACAACGTTAATGGTGCCGGGGATACGTTTGAAGCGTTAAGAGACAAAGCCAAGGAAATGGGCTCTGCAACAAACTTTAGTGCAACAGAAGCGGCAGAGGGCTTAAATATCCTGGCTATGTCTGGTTATGATGCCACGGAATCAATGGATATGATTGAGGATGTGCTCCATCTGGCGGCAGCAGGCTCAATGGACATGGCAAGTGCGGCCGATTATGTAGCCGGCTCAATGAAAGGCTTCAATGATTCCACAAAGGATTCGGCCTATTATGCAGATCTGATGGCCAAGGGCGCCACGTTGGCAAACACATCCGTAGCCGAGTTAGGCGAAGCAATGTCAGGCGGCTCTGCAAGTGCTGCTGCCTATAACCAGACGGCGGAGTCAATGACGGTTGCCCTTTTGAGGTTGGCAGAGCAGGGTGAGTCAGGAAGCGCTGCTTCCACGGCCTTGGCGGCAGCTATGAAGAACATCTATACACCCACTGATCAGGCGGCTGATGCGCTGGAGGAGTTAGGAGTTGCCGCATATGATGAGAGCGGTGCAGCCCGGGATTTCAACACAGTAGTCAATGAGCTGAATGAAGCTCTGGGTGACATGTCTGACGCAGAGGCTAATGCCTACAAGGATACCATTTTTGGAATCCAGGGCTTGGATGCTTTCAACAAGATGACGGTAACATCTATTGATAAGCAGGAGCAGTGGGCTGATGCGCTGGCAGGAGCCACAGGCGAAGCTTCCAAGCAGTATGACACGATGACCGATAACCTGGAGGGCGATATTGATATATTCAATTCGGCTCTTGATGGGTTAAAAATAGCCGTATCCGATACCTTAACCGGCACAGCAAGAGAGTTTGTACAGTTTGGATCAGATGCGTTATCAAGGCTCACAGAGGGCTTTGAAGAGGGCGGCATAGACGGAGCAATGGATGTTTTAAGTGACCTTTTGACAGAGGCTATTGATATGCTCGTCGAGAAGCTCCCTACGTTTTTAAGTGCAGGCACTAAGCTGATAACAGCTGTGGTTCAGGGGCTGGTTACGAATGCACCTTCCATCATTAGGGCCATTGTGGACATAGCACCTACGATCATCGACTCATTTTTGGCGATGCTCCCGGATTTGGTAGATGCGGCAGCAGAAATAGTGGAAGCAATAGGCAATGGGCTTATCGACATGATTCCTGAGCTGATACCCAAAGTAATATCCACAATACTTACACTTGTGGATAAACTGCTTGAGCATTTGCCGGAGCTGATACAGGCAGGCATACAGATAACGTTAGCAATATATACAGGGCTTATCGAGGCATTGCCACAGATTATAGAATGGCTGCCTACATTAGTTCAGGAATTATGCACAGCGCTTGTTGATAACTTGCCCTTGATTATTGATGCAGCTATAAGCCTATTTATGGCTTTTGTGGATGCGATTCCTATAGTAATTCCGGCGCTGATAGAAGCTTTGCCACAGATATTTATGGCCATAACCAATGCCATTCTCGACAATTTGCCTTTGTTGGTACAGGCAGGCTTCGAGCTGTTTGTATCCCTTGTAGGCGCTCTTCCTGACATAATAATGGCTATTCTTGAAGCAATACCGCAGATTATAGAGTCAACGATTGCCGGGTTTAAAGAGATGTGGCCAAAGATTAAGGAAACGGGTAAACAGCTTCTGGCACAGGTTGCGACCGGTATGGTTAATAACATAAAGGCTGTTGGCAATGCTATAAGCAGCTTAAAGGAAAGCATTTCATCGTGGTTTAAGGATCTGCTTGATAAGGCCAAGACCTGGGGCAAGGATATGCTTGATAATTTTGTTCAGGGAATTAAGGACAAGATAGCGGCGGTTAAGGAAACTGTATCAAATGTTGCCGAAACTATTAAAGGCTTTCTGGGATTCTCGGAACCGGATTACGGTCCGCTTTCCAATTTCCACACATATGCCCCAGATATGATGGATCTGTTTGCTAAGGGTATCACGGATAACGAGGACGTTATAACAGGCGCAATAAGCAATGCTTTCAACTTCGATGACTATTTAACCGGTAGGACAAGAACAGGGGCCTTAACGGGCACGCAGGCAGGGCAGAACAGTGCAGTTCAGCCGATAGTAGTGCAGAGCACAGTTGAGCTTGGAGCAAATGCAAAAGGGCTGCTTAACGTGATTAGTCAGCAAAATAAGATAGAAACGAAGGCAACCGGATACAATAAGCTCGCACTCGCACGAGCGTAGGAGGATTCAATGTTAGCCAGTATAAATGGAACCGATATAACAGGATACATACAGGAAACTTCATACCAGGTTAATCAGGCGCCCATATATGAGGAATGGACCGATGGAAATTATAAAACGCATAGAGAAGAAACGAGGCAGAAGATAACCGGTAATTTTGACCTGATATTTGTTAGGGCAACAGATCTGGATAACTTTTTAAAGCTGGTGGATGAAAATTCCACCGGTAGCCTTCTTACGATAACGTTGTGGATCCAAAACAAAAACAGGGCCGTGGAAACGCAGGTGTATTTTTCTTTTGAGGCGAAGACCGTAGTGAAGATTAGTGATAACTATACATTTCATGAGTTTACCGTCACAATCGAGGAGGCTTAAATGATAACTATACCCGAAGAGGTCAAGAGCCTCCTTAAAAGTGATTCAGTTCAGAAAAACTTCAGAGTACATTTCCCTAACGGCGAAAGAGCCGACATAACGAACGTGAACATCGTAAGTGAATCCGTCAGCTTCACGGAGTCGATATGTTCGCAAAGTGAGTTGAAGTTCGGTCTTTGCGAGTCACCGCACATCGAGTTTGAAACTTTCGGTGTCGAGAACGTAAAGGGTGCGACCATTGAATGCTCGATTGAAATTTATTGCGATGAGTCTGTTGAGGGTTCAGAGTATGCCGAGGATTTAGGACATCAGATATACTCTATTCCTTACGGTGTGTTTGTGGTGGACAGTTGCAAAAAGCAAGCGGATATGAGCCACAGGAAGTTTGTGTGCTATGCTCCCAACACGGATAAATCGTGGGAAAATTATCCAGAATTAGTTAATATATTGAGTCTTTTGTTTTACTGGGGAGATACCGAATTAAAGTTATCTCTTAAGACACTTACCGAATTAGTTCTATCCCCATTAAATGAAAGAGAATATACGTTTATTACTCAAGAGAGTGCAATAACAGACGAATTGACTTTAATTGTTAGATATAAGCGTTATGATTTTTCCTATGGGTTACCCGTAAAATTAAAAAGGTTAATTGATGCTAATTTTTATAAGGAATTTTCTGACCTGTGTGAAAAATACTCTATAGATATGTCAGGATTATATACTTC
>R07__coassemble_310_pt1 | contig 18238 bp, 17 predicted proteins | sample R07__metabat2_low_PE_045 | metagenome-assembled genome bin R07
CTCTTAATGTACTGTCCCTTAAGAGCTGAAGGCTTAGCCTTTACGATAGCTTCCATAAGAGCATTGAAGTTCTCTGTAAGCTGATCCTCTGAAAAGCTTGCCTTACCAACAGGAACGTGAATGATATTGGTCTTATCAAGTCTGTACTCAATCTTACCTGCTTTAATATCATTAACAGCCTTTGTAACATCCATTGTTACTGTGCCGGCCTTAGGGTTAGGCATAAGTCCTTTAGGACCAAGAACCTTACCAAGACGACCAACAACACCCATCATATCAGGTGTAGCAACAACTACGTCAAAATCAAGCCAGCCTTCGTTCTGAATCTTGGGGATGAGCTCCTCACCACCAACAAAATCAGCACCTGCTGCTTCTGCCTCGTTGATCTTATCTCCCTTTGCGAAAACAAGTACTCTTGTTACACGACCTGTTCCGTTGGGAAGTACAACTGCGCCACGGATCTGCTGCTCAGCATGACGTCCGTCACAGCCTGTACGGATATGTACTTCAACTGTTTCATCAAATTTTGCTGTTGCTGTCTTCTTAACAAGTGCAATAGCATCTGCAGGCTCATAGAGAGTAGCGCGTTCTACAAGCTTAGCTGCTTCTGTATATTTCTTACCGTGCTTCATCTACGCTTCCTCCTACTCTTCTACTGTTACGCCCATTGATCTTGCTGTACCTGCGATCATGCTCATAGCTGCTTCAATTGAAGCTGCATTAAGATCAGGCATCTTTGTCTCAGCAATCTCACGAAGCTTATCCTTAGACAGTGTTGCAACCTTTGTCTTATTAGGAACGCCTGAACCTGACTTAATGTTACAAGCCTTCTTGATAAGTACAGCTGCAGGGGGTGTCTTTGTGATGAAACTGAAGCTTCTGTCTGCATATACTGTGATAACAACAGGGATGATAACATCACCCTTATCTGCTGTTCTTGCGTTGAACTGCTTTGTGAATTCAACGATGTTAACACCATGCTGACCAAGTGCAGGTCCAACTGGTGGTGCCGGTGTAGCTTTGCCGGCAGGAATCTGAAGTTTGATATAACCTTCTACTTTCTTAGCCATAATAGCCTCCTAAATATATTGTGGTAGTGGCGGGAACAATTTCCCTCCCACAGTCTAAAAGGGATAACCCTCTAAACTCGATTATAAGTTTGATTTGTTGATCTCGTCGAAGCCGATCTCCACAGGTGTTTCTCTTCCAAACAGTTCTACCATGATGGTAGCTGTCTGCTTGCTCATATCCATACGCTGTACAACGCCGACCGTATCCTTCCATACGCCCGCAACAACGTTAACCGTGTCGCCCTCGGCAAAATTGATGAATACATTTTCTGTCTTGATACCAAGAGGCTTCATCTCAGCATCAGTAAGCGGAACCGGCTTGCTTCCGGGGCCTACGAAACCTGTCACACCTCTTGTGTTACGAACAACATACCATGTTACATCATTCATGATCATGTTGATAAGAACATATCCGGGGAACATCTTCTTGGCAGTTGTCTTCTTGACACCGTTGCTCTTAACCTCGGTAACATCCTGCATGGGAACTCTGACCTCTAAAATCTCGTCCTCAAGATGTCTGTTCTCGATGGTCTTCTCGATGTTGGCCTTAACCTTATTCTCATATCCTGAATATGTATGAACAACATACCAGTATGCTTTAGGTCCGTTATCAACCGGAGCGGTATCCTCACTCATCACTTCCTGCTCATACATCTCTTCAGAAAGTTCTATATTATTGGAATCTGACATACTGACACCTCCTTACAGACTAACCAGGAAGTTAATTCCCGATTGAAGAATGAAGTCAAGCACCGCAATTATGATTCCAAGGATGATAGATACAACAACAACTGCAATAGTCTGCTTGGTAACATCTTCCCTGGTGGCCCAGTTAATCTTGGCGAATTCAGCCTTCAGACCCTTGAACCAGCCCTTACCTTTGTCGGTAATTGCTTCTGTTCCTTTCTTGTTATCTGCCATTACTTAGTCTCCTTGTGTAATGTGTGTCTCTTACAGAATCTGCAGTATTTCTTTGTCTCCATACGATCAGGATGTGTCTTCTTATCCTTCTTTGTATCGTAGTTTCTGTTCTTGCACTCTGTGCAGGCAAGTGTAATTCTGGTACGCATATTTTCACCTCCGTCGTAGCGGTTTTTATTGCACAAAAAAAAGACCTAAATCTCGTCTTGCTCGAATACTATACCACAGCAAAATCACTGCGTCAACGTATTTTTTCGGTATTTTGCGCGTTTTTCAGTTGATTTTGTTATCATAGCATGTTTTATAAAAAAATCAAATTTTTTCCTTGGGCAGAAAAGTTCTTCACATTCCCATAAATTGTGGCTTTTATCACATCTTTGTCAATATGTTGATTTTTCCTTTTTCACTTTGGTTATTTTGTCGATTTTGGCCCTGTAATTTTCTGTCATTTTTGTCTGACTTTTCCGGTCAAAATCAGCCGCAAACCCTTGATTTTAAAGGGATTTCAGCGTAATATAAGTTTATAATATTATCTTTAGATTAGGCCCACGCGCCCTTTTTAGGGACCGGGAAGGATATCCGGTTAAGCGTCAGTCCATTCAGGGAAGAAAGGAGGGGCAATTCATGGCAGATACCACAGCTATCAATACAATTTATAATCATTTTCTTACCGCGTATGCGCCACAGGGTACCAACACTAAGTATGATACTCATAAGAAGAGTGAGCTGCGTGGTGTTTATAATTCCATTGTTAAGAAAACCAAAGATTCCCCCCTGTTCCTGTTAGACTCAAGGCCTTCAACTACGGAATATGCCGTTGGACTTAAGGAAAACGCAAGAGCTCTCAAGAATACTATCTCCTCACTTTCCGTTTCGGATTCAGACAGTCTTCTTGACAGAAAATCCGTTTCCTCCAGCGATGAGAATATTGTATCCGCTTCATACATAGGCGGAGCAGATCTTGACCAGGAAAATATTCCTACTCTTAATATCACTGTTAATCAGCTTGCCCAGGGTCAGGTCAATCAGGGCAGGTATTTAGAGCCCGATTCCATGGGCTTAGAGCCCGGCACCTACTCCTTTGATATTCATTCAAGGGATATGGACTATGAGTTCCAGTTTAATATTGAAGAGAATGACACCAACAGGACCATAGAAGATAAGCTTGCAAGACTGATCACCAAGTCCAATATCGGTGTTAATGCTTCCGTTTCAGAGGACGAGGCAGGAAATATTGCCCTTAATATCGAATCTGATGAGACAGGAGTTCGTGACGGCCGTACAACTTTATTTGACATAAGTGATGATAAGACCAGTAAGACAAAGGGTGCCGTTGATTATTTCGGAATCGGAGAGGTATCCCAGTATCCTGCCAACTCTCTTTTCACTTTAAATGGCGAAGAAAAGAGCACCTTCTCCAACCATTTCTCTGTTGAGAAAATGTTTGAGCTTACCTTAAACGGATTAAGTGAAGAGGATTCAGAGGTTTCAATCGGACTTAAGACAGATATAGAGTCCATAACAGAAAATATCAACGGACTTATAGACGGATATAATTCCTTCATGGATAAGCTGAACGCTTACTCTGAGAGTCAGCCCTACGCTAAGAAGCTTATCGGTGAAATGGGAAGGATTGCAGGTAATTATTCTGAGGACCTTGAAGCCTTAGGACTTTCCTTTGATGAAAAAGGCAGTATTTCCCTTGATACCAGTCTCCTTGCGCAGACTGCCCAGGAGGATGATGCCATGGAAAGATTCCAGTCCATCAAAAAGTTTACCGGGGGAGTTCTTAACAAGATCAACCAGGTATCCTTAGACCCCATGGAATATACCCAGAAGACAATCGTAGCCTACAAGAATCCCGGCAGGAACTTTTCATCGCCCTATGTTACCAGCAATTACTCAGGCATGATGTTCTCAAGCTACTGCTGATCCGGATTCTTTCAGACAGACAGGTTATTATTCTTTATTTAAAGCTGTAAATAAAATAAAAGTGCTGCTTTTGGCGGCACTTTTATTTTTGCTCTCTTTATTCTGATCAGGCAAAGCGTTGACCTGACTTTAGGCTCTTCTTGCAGCCTCTCTGAACACCTTAAGGAAGGGAATGATCGATTCCTCAAGTTCACCGGCTATTGCCTTGTAATCCTTTTTGGAAAATCCATCACTTAATCTTCCCACAACCTCTTCAAAAACATCACGGTTGATAAGGGGCTCATTACCATTTACTATGTCTTCTGTTGCATTGTAGGTCTCGATCATAAAGTTAAGACCCTCTATTACCTGCAACAGAAAATCAATGGTATCAGGCTGCTGCTGACCCTTTATCTCGCTGATAACCTGCTCCATTGACGGAATAAGCTTGTCCATGTATTCAGCTGCCATCTTAAGAGCGTCTATTTTTTCCTGATTAACTGTTTCCATAATAATACCTCTGCTTCCCTGCTATACTACCATCCGTCCCCTGAAGCAAACTCCTCCCGGGCCTTTTGGCAAACATCCATGTTCTTTCTCATTATAAACAAATTTTTTGCCATTTACAACCAAAGCAGAATACTATTTGTTTATTTTATCAAGCAGTTCCTGCATATCCTCAAAGGTGATCTTACCGTTTGACATATTTACCACGCTTCTGAGGGTAAGATCCTGCAGCCATTTATCAGCGACTTCATCTCCTCCAAAGGCTTCCTTTGAAGCTTCATCCGCATTTTCCGTCTGCTGATTACCGGACATATATTTATCGTAGAATTTCTTTGCGCTTTTCCATACCTTAGGATCTGCTGCAAGTTCCTTATAGTAGGAATTATCTGTATATACCTTCTTCTTTGCCTTTTTGGGAATCACATGTACACGCTTATGGCCGATCACTTCATCCGCATTCTTACATATCTCAATCTTGTAGTCACCGGGCTCAACATACCAGTCTGCAAGATCTGTGTCATAATATGCAAAGGCCATCCTGTCAAGAGTAAGGGTAACAGTCTTTGTCTCCTTAGGCTCTATCTCAACCTTAGTAAAGGCTCTAAGTTCTCTTACAGGTCTTCTGATCTTGCTTCCTTCAATATCAGCCTCCACATACACCTGTACAACCTCTTTACCTGCCCTGTCACTTAAGTTTCTGATATCCACCGATACCTCTACAGTTTCGCTATCATTAAGCTCAGTCTTATCCACACTGATCCTTCCGTATTCAAAATCACTGTAGGACAGGCCGTAACCGAAGGGGAAGAGTACCGGAATCTTCTTCTTACTGTAATATCTGTAGCCTGTGAAAATACCCTCTCTGTATTCGATCACATCACTGTCACCGCCAAAATCCAGATAAGAAGGGTTGCTCTCTACATTCAGCGGGAAGGTCTCTGCAAGTCGGCCTGAAGGATTGGCATTTCCGTAAAGCACCTGTATGGTTGCATTTCCAACTCCCTGCCCTGCAAGATAGGTCTCAAGGACACCGTCAACCTTGTCAATCCAGGGCATTGTAACGGGGCTTCCGTTTTCAAGCACCACAATTACATGCTCACAGACCTCGCTTATTTCCTCAATAAGATCATTCTGGATCCTGGGCAGATCCATATGGTCTCTGTCATAGCCCTCAGATTCATAGGAATCGGGAAGTCCTGCAAATACAACAACCTTATCCACATTCCTTGCCTTTTCTATTGCACGCTTTTTCAGGCTTTCATTATATTCATCCGTCTTTGCGGAAAATCCTTCTTCATAGACAACGTTTCCGTTACCCTGGGTAGCAAGAAGCATGGAATCAACCTTGGTACAGTTGATATGTGAGCTTCCACCTCCCTGGAACCTGGGCGTCTTTGCAAAACCGCCTACAAATAAGACCATATCAGTTGCTGCCAGAGGAAGCACCTTATTATCGTTCTTAAGAAGCACCATACATTCCCTGGCAACTCCTCTTGCAAGAATATGATCTCTTTCCTTGTCCCATACAGCCTCGGGATTATGATTTTCCACTGCCTTATATACATAATCAAGCAGACGGTATACGCACTTGTCTATATCTTCTTCCTTAAGGTCTCCTGATTTTACAGCCTCAAGAACTGCCTTATCGTGGATACCGTTGGATGAGGGCATTTCAAGGTCAAGTCCGGCCTTTATTCCCTCTGCCCTGTGTCTTACGGCTCCCCAGTCGCTCATTACTATTCCGTCAAAGCCCCATTCATCCCTGAGGATGTCCGTCAGGATCCTCTTGTTTTCAGAAGCCTGAACACCATTTACAAGGTTATAGGCACACATAACCGTCCAGGGCTTTGCCTCCTTAACTGCTATCTCAAAGGTTCTTAAATAAATTTCCCTGAAAGCTCTTTCCTCTATCCTTGAATCGTATGAATTGCGGGCAAATTCCCGGTTATTGGCACAAAAATGCTTAAGGGAAGTACCTACCCCCTGGGACTGAACTCCCTTTATGTGAGCTGCGGCAATCTTACCTGACAGATAAGGATCCTCTGACAGATATTCAAAATTCCTGCCGCAAAGAGGCGAACGTTTTATATTATTTCCGGGACCCAAAATGGTGGCAAGGCCTTCTGCCTGACACTCATTACCTATGGCTTCACCGACTTTTTCCACAAGATCCACATCAAAAGAAGAGGCCAGGGCTGCTCCTGTGGGGAAACATACTGCCTTAATGCTGTTATTGACGCCGAGATTATCTGCCTCAAGATCCTGCTTTCTAAGTCCGTGAGGGCCATCTGACACCATTACTGCAGGAATGTCCAGCCTGTCTATGGCTTTTGTATGCCAAAAATCGGCTCCGGATAAAAAGGAAACTTTTTCTTCAAGTGTCATTTTTTTGATAAGAGCTTTAATCTGTTTTGCTTCCATAATCTGTCCCTTTCTTTACTTAGTCGGATATTTGTAAGCCTTCTTTTAAACTCTGCTGTATACGTCTTTCCTACAGCCTCATAACCAGATTTATATCATCCTTAAATCTGCCTTTATAGGTCTTGGTAACGGTCCTGGCATTTGTCTTCCTGATCCCTCTTGCCGTCATACAGCTGTGGCAGGCTTCAATTATGACTGCAACATCCTCTGTCCCTGTGATCATGGTCATTATCTCGGCAATATCCGTGCCAATCCTCTCCTGCAGCTGCAGTCTTTTTGACACCATATCCGCAATCCTGGCAATTTTGGATATTCCTATGACTTTATCCTTAGGTGCATAGGCAACGGTGATCTTCATATCATACATAAGTGCCATATGGTGCTCACAATAGCTGAATACATCTATGTCCCTTATGATAACAAGTCCATTTGAGTCCGGCCCAAATTCCAGATCATCCTCGAAGGTCTTATCAAACATCTCTGCGATCTCCTCGTTGGTATACCGCATTCCCTCAAAGACTTCGCTGTACATCTTAGCCACGCGCCTGGGCGTGTCCTTAAGCCCTTCCCTGTCCGGGTCAACGTAAAGAGCTTCAAGCAGCCCTCTTATATGATATTCTATTTTCTTTAGGTCAAATTCTTCTTTCATTTATACAAAGGTCTCTATATAAAGTTCCGGCTCCCTCGATAAGTCTATAAATTTATTTCCGCAATGGATCATAGGCCGGGAGTACTGATTTTTATTCATAAATACAACCTCCCCCTCATCTCCGTTGTTGAGCTTTACTCTGTTGTTCATAAATGTAGCTGCAACATGCTCAAGAAAAGTCAGAATATAATGGCTGTCATACTTGGTCAGCCCTTCTGCCTCAAATATTCCTATAACCTTAAAGGGACACAGGGGGCCTCTGTAAATCCTGGCTGCGGTCATTGCGTCGTAAACATCGGCAATGGCAACCATCTTGGCAAAACGGTTGATCCTCTCTCCTTCAATCCCCAGCGGGTACCCGGAACCGTCACACCTTTCATGGTGCAAAAGGGCACACTGCTTGACATTGTCATCTATGTTCCTGTCCTTAAGTATGTTATAGCCCTGAAGGGAATGGGTTTTAATGATGTTGTATTCCGCAAGTGTAAGCTTTGCCGGTTTACGCATTATATTATCCGGCATTTTGAGCTTACCCACATCATGAAGCAGTCCGCCAAGTGTGGCTATACGTACATCGCTTTCCGACATATTCAGCCAGCCTGCAAAGACATTGCATATCAGTGCCACATTCATTGAATGCATGTAGGTAAGATCATCATACTGACGCATATTGTGGAGCATATCAAACACACCGATACCCGTCATATCAGAAGGTATCATGTCTGTAACCCCTTTAATAAGCTTATCCGAATCTATATCCGCACTGCCATCAACAATGGATGCCATGGATTCTTTAAAGGTTTCCGCAGTAGCAAGAAAATTTTTCTCAAATTCCTTGAACTGACTGCTGGCCTTGATCTTCTGTGAATAAGAGGATTCATCTTCAATAGTGGAGCCGGATGCAGATGCTGCATCCCCGGATATGTCACTGTCTTCAGTAATACGTATGGCAAGAACCGAATAGAATTCGAGACGGGTTATCATCTTATCATCAAGTTCCGTCCCCTTGGGTACGATCAGCTGATTGTTATAGGAATATACATCCTCTGCGGTCATCATCCCGGGACATAGATCCGATGTTCGAATTCTTTTCACTGATAGCTCCTTCAGTTGCCTAAGTTAACAAAATTACTGTGTTTTTCAGTACAGTTTTCAGATTATTTGCCCTTAAATCTGTCTGAACATACATTTTTAGTATATGAATTAAGCCCTTAAAAGTCAAATAAAGGTTGGGCTCTCACCCAACCTTTAATTTAAACTTCTGTATATCTCTGTCTGTTTCAACTTTTTCTATCATAGCCCCAAGTCTTGCCAGTTTTTGAGGAAAATCTTCATATCCTCGTTCTATGTAGACTATGTCATCTATGATTGATATTCCGTCAGCGGTCAGAGCCGCAAGGACAAGCGCTGCTCCCGCCCTTAGATCCGGTGCCGTTAAGCTGCTGCCGCTTAAGCCTTCAACACCTTCTATTATTGCCGTGTTGCCTTCTACCTTGATACTGGCACCCATTCGAAGGAGCTCATTAACATATTTGAATCTGTTCTCGAAAATACTCTCGGTAACAATGCTGGTGCCCTCTGAAAGAGCCAGGGTCGTTGCTATCTGGGGCTGCATATCCGTGGGAAAACCGGGATAGGGAAGAGTCTTAACGTGAGTACTCTTAAGTCTCTTTGTTGCTACAACCCTTAAACTGTCATCAAATTCCTCCACCTGGCATCCTATCTCAATAAGCTTGGCACTTATTGACTCCAAATGCTTGGGGATTACATTTTTTATCATCACATCTCCCTTTGTGATAGCAGCTCCGAACATATATGTTCCTGCTTCTATCTGATCGGGGATAATGGAATAAGTCGTTCCATGGAGCTTATCAACGCCCTTAATCCTGATAACGTCAGTACCCGCTCCTTTTATATTGGCTCCCATGCTGTTTAAGAAGTTTGCCACATCTACAACGTGGGGCTCCTTAGCTGCATTTTCGATTATTGTCTTATCCTGTGCCATTGCCGCAGCCATCATTATATTAATGGTTGCTCCTACGGTAACAACATCCATGTATATATGATTGCCCTTAAGAGCATCGGCCTTTGCGGAGATCATACCTCTTGAGATCTCAACACCTGCTCCAAGAGCTCTGAAACCCTTTAAATGCTGGTCAATGGGTCTGCTTCCTATGTTGCATCCTCCAGGAAGTGCAACCTGGGCTATATGATACTTGCCAAGCAGGGCTCCAAGCATATAATAAGAAGCTCTGATTTTCTTAATATAACCATCATCAATAGTAAAATTATTAACCCTTGATGCATTGATCCTGACAGTATGCCTGTCTATTCTGTCTACAACTACTCCGATACTCTCCATGGCCTGGATAAGAACGGCCGTGTCCCTGACATCAGGCAGATTTTCAATTATAACGGGTTCGTCGGTCATAACGGAAGCTGCCAGAATACCCAAAGCCGCATTCTTGGCACCGCCTATTTCAACCTCACCAACCAAGGGATTTCCACCCTTTATAATGTACTGCTCCACTTATCACACCTCTAAACAATAGTAATAAGATTATAACCCTCTAAAAGCACCTTAGCAAGGCTCTTTCCCTTTTTCGGTATTTATCACAAAAATCCGCAAGGGCCATTCTTTTGCATTATAAAAAATGTACTGTCAGAAAAAAATTGCAAGTGATTTTATAATCAATTTGACAATAATTTTCGCCAAAAGATTAAAAAAGCATATATGTTTTTGTTTGCTTAATTAAGATAATTAAGAGGATTAACCTGGCTGCCACCTATAAGTATCTCAAAGTGCAGATGAGGTCCCGTGGACACACCTGTGTTTCCGCTCAGTGCAATTTTTTCACCCTGCTTAACACTCTGCCCTGTCTTTACAAGTACCTTGCTTAAGTGACCATATCTTGTCACCCTGCCATCAGGATGCTGTATGTATACACAGTATCCGTAACCGCTTCCCCAGCCTGCTCTTATGACCGTGCCGCCACAGCTTGCCATAACCGCAGTTCCAACGGGAACTGCAAAATCAATTCCCTTATGATAGGTTGACGCTCCCTTTTTAGGAGCTGTTCTTCTGCCAAAGCCTGAGGATATTCTTCCTGATACGGGGTATATATAGGTGGGCGGTGTAAGTGTTCCTCTTTCCACAATCTTAGGCACTGCTTCCACAACAACATTTTCATACAGCACATCCGTTGACAAAAGCTCGGAGTTTCTGTATTTTACATCGGCCACAACCTTTCTGTAGCCTGTTACCGGCTGCTGTATCACCTCTGTATGATTGGTATACCACTCATCATTGTCAACATAGACTACATCTGCGTCATAGTTTTCTTCATAATATTTTCTCTCGGTTCTGACAACCGACAGCTCAGGCTCCGGTGAAGATATTACTATCTCATCACCTATTCTGAGCGTAGCATCCTCGCTTGTTATGGTGGCAGGATTAAGCTCCATTATATCCTCTATGGAAATATCGTTCTTCTGGGCTATCCCTCCTAAGGTATCTCCTGAGATTACCTCGTAGATCTTGCTCTTTTCCTGGGTCTTGGTAACGGCTTCAATGGCATCATCAAGACTTGATATGGTATCTGCATCAACATAGGCCTGAACCACCTCTATCTCCTCGTCAAAGCCTATGCTGGTTACACCAAAATCAACCGATTCAAGGTTGTCTGTGCTGTATGCGGCATTGTATATCTCTTCCATTTCAAGATAAGCACCTGCCTTGGGAAATACCACAGGCTTATCGATAACGGTTTTTTCACTGTCGGAAACCTTCTCTACCTTAGTGGTGTATACATCAAGCTCTCTTGAGGTATCTGTAACAATCTCAACCTGCCATTCCCCTTCTGTGTCATATTCGGATTTTGCCGCATTTAAAAGTTCCACTACCTCATCAATGCTTTTAAGATTAACCGTAAAATCATTGATCTTGACCTCGTAGGCAGGCTGCTTGGTCTTCATGACATTTTCTTTAAGCACCTTTACCATGTTGTCAACGATCACCTGCCGGTCATCAACCTGTCCAACCACATCCTTTGATCCGGAAAGCACAAGGTTACAGTCCACAAGCACCAGTCCATCACTTTCAGCCGCAACCCTCTTCCTTGCTTCAAGGACCATATCGTTAACTTCTGTTGCGTCCTTTACAACACCAACACTGGTTCCGTTAATAAATACACCAACACTGGTGGTTCCCTCTTCCTCATATTTTCCTATGCCTGGAACGCACACAAAAATTAGCAATGCTGTTGCCAGCATTGCTAATGTAAAGGTATATTTCATTAAATTAACGTATTTCGTCAATTTACGCATAGTTTTGTTCTATATGAAAATCAGAAAATTCCCATTATCTGACAAACAAGTAAAGCTATTGTAACAACATTTAAAGCTATTGAAATAACTGCCAAAGTGTGTACACCCGCAACTGATTTTTCAGTCTTGGCAAGAGCCTCTGTATTCTGATCTGAAAGAGCCGACTGCACATTTCTGTAGCACTTAACGCATTCCTTATGCACATGCTCTTCAAGGTCCTTATAGTATTTACCTGCCGTCTCGGCTGTAAGATAGCTCTCCTTAGCTTCGCCCTCTTCTCCGTTTGCAGATTCATCGCCTTCACTCTTTTCAAATCTTGTAATGATATCCTGACGGATCATATTAAGAAGAGTTCTGTTATCACCGACTGCATTTAATATCTCTTCTGATACTTCATTCCTGTTGTCCTCATAAGAAACCGGTGCTGCCTGCTGTGAGCTGACAGCAGCAAGGATATTCTGCTGGTTGGAATTAACCGTATCGATAAGGCTCTGCTGGAGATTCTGCTGCATAGCCTGGTTAGAAGATGCAATATTATCGGATGCCTCTTTTAAAGCATCAACGCTTAATTTTATATCATTGAGCAGTTCGGAATTGGACCTTAAGGAGTTCACGCTTCTCTCAAGCATCTCACTTCCTTCGCTGATGGTCTCAGCATTCTGACTTGTCATTCTCTCAATGCGGGAAAGAGTCTCCTGTGTCTGATCATCTGCTGCAGCAACAGGCACTGCAGCTGCCTCTTCCTTTGCAGGCTCTTCTTTTTTAGCAGCAACCTGCTGGGAGAGAGCCTCAAGCTTTCCGCTTACACTTTCAATGACAGCCTTTCCATTGGCACGTCCGTCAGCCTTTACCTCATCTATCATATCCATGATGACTTCAAGCTGATCACGGTTACTTGAATCAATTGCATTATTTATGGCATCAATACTGATGGTCTCTCTTCTTGAAGACCTGTCAAAACGATCTTCAGATGTCCTGTCTGTTGATCTTCCTAATGATCTTCCTCTCTCATAACGATCCTCATATCTGTCGTCATATCCGGAATCCTCGTATCTTGAGTCCTCATATCTTGAGTCATCATATCTTGTATCTTCGTATCTGTCGTCATATCTGTCATCACGGGAATTAGATCTGTCTGCACGATCGTATCTGCCGCTAAGTCTGTCTCTGAATCCGTCCATAAATAACCTCCGCTTTAACTGTCTCCTATGTGAGTACACATTATTGGTATTTTATCATTTTTCCATATTAAAAACAACCTACCGGGCCTTTTGTTGGTTTTGCACAACTACGGCCGTTCATTTTTTGTCGGTTTTGGAAATATTTACCATCAATTAATATCTTGTTCATAATTTGTTCATATTCTGATGGTATATTAATAACATCTCCAAAGGAGAACATTCTCCAAACAACCAGATATATTTTTTCATAATATTGGCCAGGTGACTCTCATCCACCTGGCCACTCCTCATTTTATAGGGTTTTATTTTCCTTCTGGATCTTCTCGTTAATGGCAAGCATTCTCTCGTCAAGCTCAGCTACCATCTGTGAACATTCAAACAGCTCCTGTCTGATATCCTCAGGAGCATTTTTATCGAACTTATAGTTCATCTTATGCTCCAGGCTGGCCCAAAAGTCCATGGCGATAGTCCTGATCTGGATCTCCACCTTTGTATCCACAACCGAATCCGACAAAAAGATAGGCACCGACACTATCATATGATAGCTCTTATAACCGCTGTCCTTGGGATTTTCTATATAATCCTTGACGTAGAGCACCTTAATATCATTCTGCTTGCGAAGCATGTCTGCTATTCTGTAAATATCGGAAGTAAAGGAACATATTATCCTGATACCGGCAATATCATTAATATGAGCCACCATATTATCGATGGTTGCCTCATAGCCCTTTCTTTTCAGCTTCTTAACTATTGACTCCGGCGTCTTAATCCTTGATTTGATATGTTCTATGGGATTGTACTGATGAATATGCTGAAATTCATCATTTAATATTTCCAGCTTGGTCCCTATCTCTTTAAGGGCCGAATTATATAAGAGAATCAGTCCCTCCCATGTAAGGGCCTGTTCATTTCCTTCAAATTTTGTATCCAAAAATCATAACCTCCAAAATACCTGTAAAAACCCCTTGCTGCCTGTCCCGGCTTATTAGTAGAATCTATTTATTCCATATCTGAAAATATCCTCTTAAGACAGACACCGTGCCATTATATCACACTTCCCGCTTTATTTCTCATAAATTCAATAAAAACTCATTGATTTTTCACATTTTTCTTGTTAATAATGCTTGATATATTTATAATCGACTTATTAGTCAGATTTCTTTACGCGCCTTACTTTTTTGGGACTGATTATTACAATGTATCCTGACTAAATTTCAAGGGAGACCGGATATGAAGATATGGGCAAGAACCTTTAAAAATAATCATACAACAAGGGAGCTTGTGGTGGAAAATCTTGAAAATGACACCAGAACCCATAAGGTCTTTGATGCAGTTGAGAAAATTGCTTATGAATTTGATATATCAAAGCCCATATGGTTAGATCTTAATATTCGTGATTTTAAACGCTTCTCCAAGGTAAAGTTCAAAAAAGACAGCTTTATAGACGATATCGATTTTGACTATTTAGAGCTCCAGGTCCTTGAAGAAGACTGATTTTTACCCTAATAAAGGAAATTCAGGAATCTGATTTTCCTCGAAAGTAAAGTGATGGCTATGGCGGCAGCAAAGCTTAGGACACAGGTGGCAATAAATACCTGCCACTGGCCTGCAAACAGGGCCTGCATCAGGTTGAGGAAGCCATAGTGCATTAAGAAAACCAGGGAACTTACATCCCTGCAAAATACCGCCTTTTTTTCATCCATTTCATGATTTATGGCAAATACCAGTATAAAGCTGCACAGTACAGGTGACATGATAAGCACGTCCCGCATCCCCAAATCAAATCTTATGAGCAGATAAATTTCCGCCCAGAATAAGAATAGGGCAATCAGCGCTATGATCAAAAATTTCTTTTTATCTTTTATATCAAGCTTTCCTTCCCTCTGCCTTACCGACAGCCACAGACCGATCGCTATATAAAGGGAGCCGTTGAATATTCCATCCCTTGTATCGCTTCTTCCAACGATCCTTGCAAAAACAGGAAAGAAATATCTGTTCATAAAATCAGCTACCGGCGCTACATTCATATATGTATTTCCCAGGAGTGCTACCACATACAAAAGCAGGCATACAGCCAGGGTAACTGATTCATTTTTTGTCAGCTTATTAAGGAGCCAGACAAAAACTATACAGGTTATCAGGGAAGGAAAATACCAAAAGGGCATTATTATTCCGCTCCTTAAAGCACTGAACATATTCCAGGGCGTCCATATATTTTCACCAAACAAAAGGGCATATATCACCGTCCATACAAAATAAACAATAAAGATTCGGATACAGTACTTTAATATTCCCTTAAAATCCTTCTTCATAAAAAATCCGGATACCATGAAGAAAAATCCTACTGCCCACCTGGTCAGAAGCTCTCCGCCATATACGTTCATAAATCCCTTATCTTCAATAAAGGAATGAAGCATTATTATAGCCGCAGCAGCTATGATTCTTACAAGATCGATTGCAGAAAGCTTTCCCTGTGAATATTTCATTTACCCTCCCATAAACAAAATGACCCCCGTCCCCGGGGGTCAAAAATCAGCCTGCGTAATAGTTGATCAGGCAACCCTTTAAGATTATCTCTCTCTCATCATCTGTAAGAGGTGCAAGGTGGAGCATGAACTCACTAAGCTTGCCATCCTTAACCACATAAGCCTTAATGTCAGACAGCTTATCCTCTATAGCGGCTCTCACGGAAGGAACATAAATGTAATCCAGATTGGTAAAAGGAAGCTCTCCCTCATCTATAAGGAAGGGAAGCATGCCCCAGTTTATAAGATTGCTTCTGTATCTCTTGGTAGCATATTCATTCGCAATGTTAGCCCAGCCGCCAAGAACCTTCTGACAGCTTGCTGCCTGCTCTCTTGCAGAACCGTCACCGGGCTTTACTGCAAATATTGTACTGCCTATTCCCATATTTGCTTCCGACAGATCTTGGAACTGATCTTTAATTGTATCAATCACAGCTTTAAGTTCAGAAAGCTCATCCACAGGATTTTTGCCTGCCACAAGTGCCTTCTCTGCCTTCTGTACCTCTTTGGCCCTTCCCACATACATGGGATCCTTACGTGAAAGAGTAAATTCAGCAAGGCCTAAAGGATTTGATCTGTAGGATGAGGTCTCACCTGAAGGTATCAGCTCATCTGTTGTTGTAACAGGATCATGGATCTCGGAAACAACCTTAAGGATAAGATTTTCAGGCAGAGCCTCCATATGAGGCCAGTCCTTGATGTTGGGGCCGAAATGGATCTGGGTATCCTTATCAGCCTGACCCTTTGAATCAAATACACGGTTAGCATATATGGATGAATCAAAGGAATATTTATATTTCTTAAGAGTAGCAGCTTCAACCTGACGGCTTGCACTTGTCAGGAAGCCCTTGTTAGCTGCAGTAGCGGCAATCGATCTTGCATCCATAAGTGCAACTGAAGATATCTGGCCGTTCTGAAGCTTGCTGCCTTCCCTGTTGGGGAAATTTCTTGTTGAATGCCTGATGGAAAATGCATTATTTGCAGGTGTGTCACCGGCGCCAAAGCAGGGTCCGCAGAAGGCTGTCTTAAGCACAGCTCCGGTCTGAAGGATTTTGGCTGCACAGCCATTTTTGATAAGTTCCATATATATGGGCATTGATGCAGGATAAACGCTGAGTGTAAATTCATCTGAACCAATACTGCATCCGTCTAAAATATCAGCTGCGGCACATATATTCTCAAATCCACCGCCTGCACAGCCGGCAATTATTCCCTGTTCTACATAGAACTTACCATTAACTATCTTGTCCTGCAGGCTGTAATCAACCTGACCGTCAAGAGATACAAGTGCTCTTTCCTCCACATCATGAAGAATATCCTTAAGATTGGCATTAACTTCATCAATGGTGTAGGTATTGCTGGGATGGAAGGGCATTGCGATCATGGGATCGATGCTGTCAAGATCAACCTCTATCATTCCGTCATAATATGCAATATTTCCGGGATTGAGCTCCTTGTACTCATTCTCCCTGCCGTGAACTGCATAGAATTCCCTGATAGTCTCATCTGTTCTCCAGATTGATGACAGGCAGGTGGTCTCTGTGGTCATTACGTCCACACCTATCCTAAAATCAGCAGACAGGTTAGATACACCGGGGCCTACAAACTCCATTACCTTATTCTTAACATAGCCGTTCTTAAATACCGCACCGATTATTGCAAGAGCAACGTCCTGAGGACCTACTCCGGGCTTAACCGAGCCCTTAAGGTATACTGCAATGACCTCCGGACAGTCTATATCATAGGTTCTGTTTAAAAGCTGCTTAACAAGCTCAGGTCCGCCTTCACCCATAGCCATTGTACCAAGGGCACCATAACGTGTATGTGAATCAGAACCTAAGATCATCTTACCGCCACCGGCAAGCATTTCCCTTGCAAACTGGTGGATAACTGCCTGATGAGGGGGAACATATATTCCGCCGTACTTCTTGGCACAGGTAAGTCCAAACATATGATCATCCTCATTGATGGTTCCTCCAACGGCACAAAGTGAATTGTGGCAGTTGGTAAGAACATAGGGGATAGGGAACTTTTCAAGTCCTGAAGCTCTTGCTGTCTGTATTATTCCAACATATGTAATATCATGGGAAGTAAGCTTATCAAATTTGATCTGAAGCTTATCCATGTTTCCAGATGTATTATGTTCTTTCAGAATATTGTAAGCGATAGTATTTTTGCGGGCTGCTTCAATCTTATTTCCCGCCTCGGTTTCTATTTCAACCTCAAATAAGTCGTCATTACTGTCGGGAATGATCTTTGCTCCGTCAACAAGGAATACTCCGTCTTCATATAGTTTGATCATGAACTAACCTCCTGTTATAAACCCATTCTTAACCGAACTTTACTATACACTAAAACACATAAAAAACCAATAGAAAAAAGGGACATCCCGAAGGATATCCCTTTAAAATCCATTCAAATATTAGATATTGAATTCGCCTTCAACTTCTCCGTTAACCTTGTAGTAAACAGATCCTTCGTAAGGCTTAACATACATTTCAACAGTCTTGATATCAGAAACTTTCTTCTTAAGGTCATATTTCCATACGTCCTTTAAGATCTTCATTAATGAATCATTTGTATACTGTCTGTCTGCTGCAAGCTCGATAACAACTGAAGACTTAACCTCTGCCTTCTTTGCAGGAGCTGCTGCCTTTTTAGCAGGTGCCTTCTTCTCAGCTGCTGCCTTAGGTGCTGCTTCCTTCTTTGCAGGTGCCTTGTTCTAAG
>R07__coassemble_425_pt1 | contig 14691 bp, 13 predicted proteins | sample R07__metabat2_low_PE_045 | metagenome-assembled genome bin R07
AATGATTTTTGCAGTATGATGAATTACGTTATCCTGCGTATGTTCATCATTGTTGCACCGGTTATGCTGGCAGGCCTTGTTGTGGTTATCGTTGCAGATATATTTCAGGTTAAGTGGCAGCCTACTGCGAAGCCGCTGCAGCCTAAATTCAGCAAGCTCAATCCCATAAACGGATTTAAGAGAATATTCTCGGCACAGAAGCTGGTGGAACTTTTAGTAGCTATTGTTAAGATCGGGATTGTTGCCTATATCGCCTATTCGACCCTGAAGGATGAATTTTCTTCCCTTTTTGTTCTGTTTGATATGGAACTTAAGGCTGCAATCGGGCTTATAGGAAATATTGCAATTAACTTAGGAATAAAAATAAGTGCCATTTATCTTGTGGTGGGCTTCGTTGATTACGGTTATCAGAAATGGAAGTTTGCAGAGGACATGAAGATGACCAAGCAGGAAGTCAAGGATGAATGGAAGAACGCAGAAGGAGATCCTGCCGTAAAGGGCAAGCAGAAGCAGAGAATGCAGGAAGCTTCGAGAAGACGTATGATGCAGGCTGTTCCTTCAGCAGACGTTGTTATTACCAACCCTACACATTTTGCGGTTGCGGTAAAATATGACCCTATGACTTTTGATGCTCCCTATGTTGTGGCAAAGGGTGCTGATATCATTGCTCAGAGGATCAAGGATAAGGCAAGAGAAGCGGGTGTTGAAATAGTTGAGAATAAGCCCCTTGCACGAATGCTTTATTATAACGTTGACTTAGGCTCTCCCATACCGCCGGAGCTGTACCAGACAGTGGCTGAGATCCTTGCTGTAATCTACAATGCAAGACAGGCTTCCTGATGAATAACGCAAAAAGGAGGTGAGAAGAAATGAATATTAAGAAATTTGCGGCTGCAGATGTGGGCGTTACCCTTTATATAATTGCTGCCTTTATATTTCTTATAATTCCCATTCCTTCGGCCCTTCTTGATGTGGCTCTTGCCATTAACATGTCGGTTGCCTTTGCCGTGCTGTTTAATACGATGTTTGCAAAAGAAGTTCTGGATATGTCATTCTTCCCAACCCTTCTTTTGTTTACAACCATATTCCGTATATCCCTTAACGTTTCCTCTACGAGACTGATCCTGTCAACCGGATCTCCCGGAAATGTTGTTGAGACCTTCGGCTCCTTCGTTGGAGGCGGTGACCTTATAATGGGAACCATAGTATTTATCATACTGATAATCATTCAGTTCATGGTAATCAACAAAGGTTCCGAAAGAGTAGCTGAAGTAACGGCAAGATTTACCCTTGATGCCATGCCCGGTAAGCAGATGGCTATTGATGCCGACCTTAATACCGGTGCCATAACAGATGAACAGGCCAAGCAGCAGAGAGCTAAGATCCAGGAAGAAGCCAGCTTCTTCGGTTCCATGGACGGTGCTGTTAAGTACGTAAAGGGAGATGCTACTGCCGGCCTTATCATAACCTTTGTAAATATCATAGGCGGAGTTGCCATGGGCATGCTGCGCCAGAATATGGATTTTAGCGCAGCTATACAGAAATATACCATCCTTACCATTGGTGATGGTCTGGTGTCCCAGATTCCTTCCCTTCTTATATCCCTGTCAACAGGTATTCTTGTTACAAAGGGATCCAAGGAGGCTGACTTCGGTAATGTGCTGGTGTCCCAGCTTTTCGGACTTCCAAAGGCCATGTACTTCGTAGGAGCGGTTATATGCTTTTTGGGAGTGGCAACACCCCTTAATGCCATACTGTTCCTGGCTTTGGGTCTTATATTTATCGTATGCGGCAGAATGGTTGCCAATAATATTGAAGTTTCCAAGGTTGAGGGAGCAGTTGAAACCGAAGAAGAGGAAGCAGAGGAAGTCAGAAAGCCGGAGAGCGTTGTATCCCTTCTGAATGTGGATCCTATTGAGCTGGAATTCGGTTACGGAATTATTCCTCTTGCCGATGTCAATCAGGGCGGTGACCTGCTTGACAGAGTGGTAATGATACGTCGTCAGGTTGCACTTGAGCTTGGTACTGTTGTTCCCATTATAAGACTTAGGGATAACATACAGCTCAACCCCAACCAGTATATTATTAAGATAAAGGGTATACAGGTCAGTGAGGGTGAAATCCTTTTTGACCATTATATGGCAATGAACCCCGGCTTTGTGGAAGAAGAAATATCAGGTATTCCCACCTTTGAGCCTTCCTTCCATCTGCCGGCAATCTGGATAACGGAGTCTGCAAGGGAAAGAGCGGAGAGCTTAGGCTATACGGTTGTTGATCCGCCTTCCATTATAGCTACTCATTTAACAGAGGTTATCAGGCAGCATATTGCTGAGCTTCTTACCCGTCAGGATGTACAGAATCTTATCAATAACATCAAGGAGACCAATCCCTCCCTTGTGGAAGAGCTTACGCCTAAGCTTTTGGGACTTGGTGAGATCCAGAAGGTGCTGCAGAACCTGCTTAGCGAGGGAATATCAATAAGAGACCTTCTTACCATCTTTGAAACCTTAGCAGACCATGCAGTGGTAACAAGAGACACGGATGTTCTTACGGAATATGTCAGACAGAGCTTAAAGCGTGCCATATCAGCCAAGTATTTTGCTCCTAACGAGGCAACAAGTGTAGTTACACTTGATCCCAAGATTGAGCAGGAGATAATGAACTCAGTTAAGCAGACCGAGCAGGGAGCTTATCTGACCTTGGATCCTGACAGGACCAAGGCCATAATGAAGTCTGTGGGTCAGCAGATAGACAAGCTGGAGAGTCTTGGCAAAAATCCAATAATTATTACATCTCCAATTGTGAGAATGTATTTTAAAAAACTTACGGAAGACTATTATCAGGATCTTATAGTGGTATCCTATAATGAGATTGACTCAAATGTTGAGCTTCAATCAGTCGGAATGGTGACAGGCTAGTGATTATTAAGAAATTTCAGGCAAAAACAGAGGCAGAGGCAGTTTCCAACGCTAAGAAGGAAATGGGCGAAAATGTCGTTATAATGAGCTCACGCAATGTGAAGAAGAAGGGTCTTTTTTCCTTCCTTCGAAAATCCATGGTTGAAATAACCGTTGGCATGGAGGAGGAAAATGAGAAGCAGATATCGGCGGCTTTTTCCCAGCTTGCAAGAACTTCCATAAGCCCTAAGCCCGCAGCAGATAAGGCTACACACATCGATAATGTGATAACGGATGATTCTCCCTTGGTATCGGGCATAGCCAAGAGCAGTATCAGGCAGGAGAATTTAAATGCCGTAAGCAAGGAAACGGGAATAGAGAAGAAGCTTGACAGCCTGCAGTCTCTTTTAGAGCAGCAGCTTACCAAGGATAATAAAGAAGAGGAATTTTCACCTTCACCCGATGATGCCCAGGTATCCTTCTTAAAGCTTATATACAAGACTCTTATTGACAATGAGGTTGATGAGAAGTATGTCAATGAGCTTATGGATGAGGTAGGTAAGATAGTAAGCGGAAAATCAAGTATTGATTCCATTCTTGCCAATATTTATCAGAAAATGATATTAAAATTCGGCCAGCCGGTTACCATACCTTTAGGGATAGAAAAGCAGCGTGTGATTTTCTTCATAGGTCCTACGGGAGTGGGCAAGACTACCACAATAGCCAAGCTTGCTTCCCAGCTTTGCGTTAACCACAAGAAGAAGGTGGTGCTGCTTACAACGGATACCTACAGGATCGCTGCTGCTGAGCAGCTTAAGACCTACGCAAGTATTTTGGAAGCCCCCTTCAGGGTGATATATACTGAAGATGAGATGCAGACTGCCCTCGATGATTTTAAGGACTATGATTATGTCCTTGTGGATACTGCAGGACATTCCCATCATAATGAAGAGCAGAAGGATTCCATGGCGCATTTCTTAAACTGTGTGGATGAGGGCAAGGTGGATAAGGATACCTATCTTGTTGTAAGTGCCACAACCAAGTACAGGGATCTTCTGGCTATTGCCGACGCATATTCGGAGTTTACCGATTATAAGCTGATTTTTACAAAGCTTGATGAGACGACAACCTTCGGAAATCTTTTTAACTTATGCATGCATACAGGATCTTCCATGTCATATGTTACCTGCGGACAGAATGTTCCGGATGACATAGAAGTATTCAGCCCACAGACTACGGTCAAGCAGCTGCTGGGAGGTAAGTGATGGATCAGGCAGATAACCTTCGCAATATCATTAAAAAGAATGCCCAGACCCAGCGCCCAACTGCCAGAGTTATTACGGTTACCAGCGGCAAGGGAGGCGTGGGAAAATCAAATGTTTCCATTAATCTGGCTGTTCAGTTCAGACGCCTGGGCAAAAGGGTCATAATATTTGATGCTGATTTTGGCATGGCCAATATTGAGGTTATGTTCGGAGCAATACCCAAGCATAATCTTTCCGACCTTATATATCAGGGCAAGAACATAAGAGAGATAATCACAATGGGGCCTATGGATATAGGCTTTATATCAGGGGGATCGGGAATTGCCGGGATGTCCAATCTTGGCAGGGAGTATATTAACTACCTGATCCAGAATCTGGCAGAGCTGGACCTTTTGGCTGACGTTATCATCATTGACACCGGAGCCGGAATCGGAGATGCGGTGCTTGAATTTCTGGTTGCCAGCGGTGAGATACTTCTTGTTACCACTCCGGAGCCTACGTCAATAACCGACTCCTATTCGCTGCTTAAGGCATTAAACCGTCATCCTAATTTCAACAGGGAGCAGACCCAGATCAAGGTGGTTGCCAATAAAGTAAGTGATTTTGAAGAGGGAAGGCAGCTCTTTAACAAGCTGAATGCGGTGGTCAACCGTTATCTTAAGATCGGACTTACCTTTGTGAGCGTGATCCCGGAGGATCCGCAGCTGGTTAAAGCTGTCATGCAGCAGACACCCATTTCAATACAAAATCCTAATGCAAAGTCTTCCCAGGCCTTTTGTGACCTGGCAAATGCTCTAGAAACCAATGCCAGCGATCCCATATATCATAAGAGGGGAATGGCAGGCTTTTTTGCAAACATGGTAAGAGGAAATAATCACAGCCAGAGCTGAAATAAAGGGGGATACACATGATTTCAAAGTATATACAGGTTGGTAACAAGCTGGAAATTGAATCTGTAAAGAAGCAGGTTGATGAGTACGGAGAAACCATTCGTAAAACTTATAAGAGTGAGCTTTACGAGATAGTAACGGAAGATAAAATCAGGATTGCCATGCCCATGGAGCAGATGAAGGTGATACTGCTGCCGGTGGATGGCGAATACAGCCTGTGCTTTTATACCAAAAACGGTCTGTACCAGTGCCTTGCAAGGGTAACGGAAAGATATAAGAGTAACAGCTTATTCGTCCTGGAAATGGAGCTTGAAACTGACCTGCAGAGATATCAGAGAAGAGAGTATTACCGTCTCAATACCATTCTTGAAATGAAGTGCAAGAAGGTGGACGAGGAGGCTAAGGAAAACGGACTGACAGAGCAGGTGGAATTCCTTGATACGGACCTTACCTTTGATAACGGCACCATGGTGGATATAAGCGGTGGCGGAGCAAGATTTATTTCCAAGGTATCTTATCCTGAAGGATCCCTGATCAGATTTGTATTTTCTCTTTTTGTAAACGGAAATGTTACCGAATACAGGCTGCTTGGAAGAGTACTTAAGTCATCAGCCATGGAAAATAAGCCCGGATATTTCGAGCATCGTGTTCAGTTCGTTAATATAGTAAATGAGGATCGTGAGAGTATCATAAGATACATTTTCGAAGAAGAGCGTAAACAAAGACATCGTGAGAGAAGCTGATCAGGTCCCCGGGAGGTTTAAATGAAGAAAAAAATACTTATCGTCGATGACTCTGCACTTATGAGAAGAGTATTCTGTGATATAATCAATTCCGATGATAGATTTGAGGTGGTAAATACTGCTTCAGACGGAGCGGAAGGCTTCAAATATCTGTGCGCAAAGTCATATGATGCTGTTGTACTTGATGTTTACATGCCTAAGATGACGGGCCTGCAGCTTTTGGAAGAGATGCAGAAGTCCAAGGTATCAGCAAGGGTAATGATGGCATCAACAACAACAGGAGAGGGAGCTCAGGAGACTCTTGATGCGCTTACACTTGGAGCAATTGATTTTATCAAGAAGCCCGAGAACGTGGCAAATGCAAGAGAGGACACCTTTTCAAAGCAGTTCCTGGATCTTTTATATGTTGTTTCCTGCGCACCGATGCCCAGATTCAACGGTGTAACTTTATCGGATTCAAGGGATAAGAGCAGAACCTTTACAAAGCGTTATGATGTAAATTTCCACACTACAGCGGAAAAGCTTGCATCATCAAGGAATTCGGCTTCGACACCTGCCGCATCTGCTTCAAAGACAAGAACGCCGCTGACCACACGCCAAACGTCTGCAGCAGGCAGCTTTACAAGGACTGTTCCTTCGGGATCAGGAGCTGTAAGCCTTCGAAAGGTGGAACACAAGGGCAGGAACAGAATTGTTGCCATAGCAAGTTCTACAGGCGGTCCCAAGGCACTTCAGGATGTTATACCATATCTTCCCGGCAATCTTCCGGTTCCGGTGGTACTGGTACAGCATATGCCAAAGGGCTTTACCAAGACCTTAGCTGAAAGACTTAATGAGATATCTGATATTAAGGTTTCAGAGGCTGTAGCAGGAGAGACACTTCAGAACGGACATGTGTATATAGCTCCGGGTGGTTCCCATTTGAAGATTGTCAAAAAGGGAGCCGTTCATCAGTTCATAATGACTGATGAGCCTGCAAGAGAGGGCGTTAAGCCCTGCGCTAATTACATGTATGAATCCTTGGAGGACTGCGGATATGACGAGATCATATGTGTTGTCCTGACGGGAATGGGCGCTGACGGAACTGCCGGTATTAAGAATCTGACAGGAAAGAAGCCAACATATATCATCGCTCAGGATCAGGAGACCAGTACAGTGTACGGTATGCCTAAAAGTATTGCATTAACGGGGCTTGTAAGTGAGGTAGTTCCGTTAACTCAGATAGCAGAACAAATATCAAAGAACGTGGGGGTACATTAAGATGGATGTAAGCCAATATCTCGGAATTTTTCTTGATGAGACAAATGAACATTTACAGAATCTTTCAGATCAGCTGATGATTCTGGAAAATGAGCCTGAAAACGAAGATACCATTAATGAGATCTTCCGTGCAGCCCATTCCTTAAAGGGTATGGCCGGCACAATGGGTTATAAGAGAATGCAGACTCTGACCCATGACATGGAGAATGTATTTTCTGAAGTGCGTAACGGCAAGATCAAAGTTGACAGCCGTATGGTTGATGTTCTGTTCAAGGCACTGGACGCTCTTGAAGAATATAAGAACAATATCCAGGAAAATCAGGACGAAGGTACTAACGATAATGAGCCTATAATAAATGAGCTTCAGGCTATACTCAATGGCCAGAGTGCTCCTGCAGCAGCTGCTGAGGCTCCTGCCGCTAAGGAAGAAGCTGCTCCTGCAGCCGCATCTTCAGCTTCGGGAGAAACTAAGTGGAACGATATAGTGCTTCATGAGGCTGAGCAGCAGGCTATTTCGGAAGCTTTAAAGAATAATCTTCACGTATACGGCTTTACCGTATATGTTCAGGAGTCCTGCATACTTAAGGCCGCCAGAGCTTTCCTTGTATTTAAGGCTCTTGAAGAGCTGGGTGAAATGATCGTATCGAATCCTTCAACCCAGGATATTGAGGATGAGAAATTCGAGTTTGATTTTTCACTTTACTTTGCAACTGAGGCTCCTATCGAGAAGGTTAAGGAAGCTATTGAAAATGTATCAGAGATCGATCATGCAGTTGGTGATGTGATCGATATGGATAAGGCTAAGATAGAGGAAGAGGAATCAGCTGAAGAAGCTGCCCCTGCACCTGCCCCTGCACCTACTGAGGCTGCTGCACCGGCTCAGGCTGCTGCCCCTGCACCTGCCGCAAAGGCCGCTGCACCTGCACCTGCCAAGCAGGAAGAGAAGAAAAAAGCAAATGGTGCCGCAAAGCCGGTTAACCGTACAGTTCGTGTAGATATTGAAAAGCTCGATGTTCTCATGAACCTTGTAAGTGAGCTTATCATTGCCAAGAATTCACTTGTAAGCTATGCCACAAGCGATAGTACTTCCCATGCGGGCTTTGGCGATCAGATAGAATATCTTGAGAGTGTTACCACAAACCTTCATGAATCAGTAATGAAGGTTCGAATGGTTCCCATTGAGAGCGTTGTTAATAAGTTTCCTCGTATGATCAGAGACTTATCCAAGAAGCTGGATAAGAAGATGGAACTTCATATGACAGGTGAAGAGACAGAACTTGACCGTACTGTTGTGGACGAGATCGGTGATCCTCTTATGCATCTGCTTCGTAATTCAGCTGACCATGGTCTTGAGAAAGATCCTGAACTTCGTAAGCAGAGAGGCAAGAATGAGGTTGGTCAGATTTACCTTGATGCTTATCAGGATGGTAACAACGTTGTTATCGAGTGCCGTGATGATGGTAATGGTATTGATGTTGAAGCTGTTAAGGCTAAGGCAATTGAGAGAGGAACCATTACACCTGAACAGGCTGAGCAGATGAGCGATAAGGAAATTATCGACCTTCTTTTCCTTCCCAGCTTCTCTACAGCCAAGGTTGTATCAGATGTATCCGGAAGAGGTGTTGGTCTTGATGTTGTTAAGTCCAAGATCGAAGCCCTTGGCGGTGACGTTGCAGTTAAGTCAAAACTTGGTGAGGGATCAACCTGGACAATCAGACTTCCTCTTACACTTGCTATCATTCAGGCTCTTATGGTTGTTGTGGGAGAAGAGAAGTATGCTATTTCACTTGGCTCCATTCAGACAATCGAGGATGTATCGGAAAGTGATGTTAAATATGTAGAGGCAAAAGAGGTTATTAACCTTAGAGATACCGTTATTCCTCTTATCCGCCTTAATTCCACACTTGGTGTTGAAAATCCTAAGGACAATAACGGCAACCTGGTGGTTATCATTGTTAAGAAGGGTGATCAGCTTGCAGGTCTTGTTGTTGATGAGCTTATCGGACAGCAGGAAATCGTTATTAAGTCACTTGGTAAATACATTAACTGTTCCAGCCGCATGATCAGTGGAGCTACAATCTTAGGTGATGGTGAAGTTGCTCTGATCTTGGATGTGAATGTACTGTTTTAGGAGGGCGGATAAATGGATGCACTTAATATTGCAAGAGAGTATGACACTGTTCAATACATTGTTATAAAAATAGGCGAGGAGCAGTATGGCATTGATATCCGCTATGTTGATAACATTGTCAGAATGCAGAATATTACAAGAGTTCCACATGTACAGGAATATTTCGCCGGGGTTATTAACCTGCGAGGTGAGGTTGTTCCGGTAATGAGTCTCAGACTTAAGATGGGTCTTGATGTAGATGAGTATACCAAGGAAACCAGGATCATTATTGTTAAGCTTGAAAACAACGCACCGATCGGTCTTGTTGTGGACGAGGTTAATGAGGTTGTTACTCTTGATGAGAGAAACATTGACCCGGTTATCAAGGATAAGACTGCTAATGAGACCTTCATAAACGGAATAGGTAAGAACGGGGATACACTTATTTCTCTGCTCGATCTTAATACAGTGATCGGAGATAAGGATGCAGTTTAATGCTGCATAATGATGAGGTTTGATATGGGGAAAGTAGATCTTAATAATATGGAAGGAGTATATTTTGATGTACTCCGGGAAATAGGAAACATAGGTGCAGGTAATGCCACAACGGCACTTGCCCAGATGCTCAATGATAAAGTTGATATGAAAGTTCCAAAGGTTGCCCTGCTTGATTTTAAGGAAGTGGGTTCCGCTATGGGCGGTGAGGAACAGATCATGGCCGGGATTTATCAGGTTATAAGCGGCGATATTAACGGCAGCATCATGTTCCTGTTAGAGGAAGGCTCGGCAAGAGCACTGGTTGGCAGACTTATGGGCATGGAGATTCCGGAAGGTTCGGAATTTGACGAGATGCAGATCTCCGCACTTAAGGAAATAGGCAATATTATTACAGGGTCATATCTTTCTTCACTATCTTCACTTACAGGAATGACTATGGATGCATCAATACCTGCCATCAGCATAGATATGGCAGGAGCCATTCTTTCGGTACCGGCTATTGAGTTTGGTGCCATGGGAGATAAGATGCTCTTTATAGCAACTCAGTTTTCGGATGACGTTAAGCTTGAGGGATATTTTATATTATGCCCTGACTTAGAGTCCTATGATAAGATATTAACTTCACTGGGGATGTAATAATGAGTGAATGTATAAAAGTTGGCATGGCGGATCTGAAGCTGTGCAAGGCTCCGGACAGCGTAACAACGCTGGGGCTGGGCTCCTGTGTGGGAGTTGCGCTAAGAGATCCGATGAATAAGGTTGGCGGCCTGGCGCATGTTATGCTTCCTGACAGCACACAGTTTGCAGGTGGTACCAATATAGCAAAGTTCGCTGATACAGGTGTAAAAGAACTGGTAAGAATAATGGTGGCAGCAGGGGCTAATAAGTCCAGGATTGTTGCCAAGATCGCAGGCGGAGCCCAGATGTTCTCTTTTGGCAATAAAAGTGATATTGTGGCTGTGGGAGACAGAAATGTTGCGGCTGTTAAAAAGGTGCTTGCAGAGCTTAAGATACCTATCCTGGCCAGTGACACGGGACTGAACTTCGGACGTACGGTTATCTTTTACCCGGAAACAGGTGATTATGTAATTAAGGCTGTTGGTAAAGGTGAGAAGACTATATAGTGCGAAGGATTAGAAAATGAAAACTAAACAGATACCTGCCATTGTAATGCTCCTGGGCGGAGCGGTGGCCTGTATAGTTACTTATATCAACCATTATGATCTTAAGGATATGCTCACGGTTGTGATCGTGGCACTTCTTATTTTTCTCATAATGGGAATTGCAATAAAAATGATTCTTGATTCGTTTAAGCTTCCTGAAGAAGATAAGGTTGACGACGAGGGGGAAGTCGTAGAGAAACAGCTTGAGCCTTCTGAAGGTGAAGATATAGACATGGAATCCGTACATGAGAGTGAAGATGATGATTCTGATACGGAGTCCTAGGCACTAAGGGGAAGTGCTGATTGTGGAGGGGCCAGATGGACGAAAAAGGAAAGAACAAACTTTGGGCGGATTATTCTAAAAATCCTGCGCCCGAGCTAAGAGAAAAGCTGATTTTGGAATATGCTCCGCTTGTTAAACTTGTAGCGGGGCGTCTTTCTATGTATTTAGGATATAATGTGGAATACGATGATCTTGTAAGCTATGGTATCTTCGGACTTATTGATGCCATAGACAAATTTGATGCAGGAAAAGAGGTCAAATTTGAAACCTATGCAAGTCTGCGTATCCGCGGCTCCATACTTGATCAAATCAGAAAAATGGACTGGATTCCCAGAACCGTCAGACAACGCCAGAAACAGATCCAGTCAGCTATATCGGAAATAGAATCCACTACAGGCAAGGCTGCTACAGATGAAGAAATAGCAACAGCACTTGGAATTTCAAATGAGGAATATGATAACTGGCAGTCACAGATGAAGGTTACCGGAGTTGTTTCACTGGATGATTTTGTGGAACAGGGAAGCGATGTGGCGGATAACAGGGGAATGTCCTCACAGATAACACGGCCTGAGGAACATATAGAGAAGGAAGAACTCAAGAAGGTTTTAGGAGAAGCCCTTGAACTTCTGACAGAAAAAGAGAGAAAAGTAGTTGTCCTGTATTATTATGAGGAACTTACCCTTAAGGAAATAAGTAACGTCTTAGAGGTTTCGGAGTCCAGAGTGTCCCAGCTTCATACCAAGGCACTTAATAAGATGAAGACTAAGATGGGCAAATACATGGGCGTTTTCATGGGTTGATTCGGTTTTATACAGTTGATTTTTGAACGCTTACCGAAGGGGATCTTCCCATCAGCTATAGATGGGGTATAACGGGCGCCGGCTTGAAATATTGAGGGTGGTTATGGCAGACAGAAACGGGTATTTTCAAATAAATATTACGGAAAAGGTTACCTTTGTGAGACTTTTTCCACCTGAGGGAAAAGGTCAGCCCATTGTTGTTGATGAACTTAGAGATTATCTTGTGGCAAAGGGCTACAACATTGATGTTGTTTTCTTAAAGCATGCTGTTGATGCGGCTTCTGATTCCCCTAAGGATGTTAAGCTTGCAGACAAGAAGGGCATTCCGGTCTCAGAGAGTGTCAGCGTTAAAATATCATCCGACAAGATGACTGTTATCGGACGATTTTATCCCTTTTCATCAGCCGGTGCGGCCTTCACTATGGAGGATATCAAAAGCGAGCTGAATTTTTACGGAGTGAAGAAGGGAATTGATGAAAATGAGATTTCAAGATTCCTTCATGATAAGCATTACTGTACTGACTATGTGCTGGCAAAGGGTCTTGCGCCTAAAGAGGGTACGGACGCTTCGGTAGAATATTTCTTTAATACCAATCCCAATCTTAAGCCCAAGCTTAATGAGGATGGAACGGTTGATTTCTTTAACCTCAGTGCTATCAGCAAGGTTAAGGAAGGAGATGTCCTTGCAACACTTACCCCGGAGATTCCGGGCGAGCCGGGATACAATGTTACGGGAGATATTCTGCAGCCCAGGGAAGTTAAAAAGATAACTTTAAAGCACGGAAGAGATATAGAGCTTACAGAGGATGGACTTAACCTTATCGCTAAGGTAAACGGCCATGCCACACTTACCAATGACCAGGTATTTTTGACAAATGTTTATGAGGTCAGCGATGTGGATACCGGAACCGGCAACATAGATTACGATGGAAGCGTCTGTGTACTTGGTAACGTAAAGGCCGGCTTTAAGGTAAAGGCCAAGGGAAATATAGAAGTAAGAGGTGTGGTTGAGGCTGCACTTATCCAGGCAGATGGAGATGTATCCATTGCCAGGGGAATGAACGGAATGGGAAAGGGCGCAATAATTGCCGGAGGTAATGTTGTTGCCAAATTCCTTGAAAATACAACGGTTAACTGTGAAGGTTATGTACATGCTGAGGCTATTTTGCACAGCAAGGTATCAAGCCGGGGCGATGTGGAGGTAACAGGCAAGAAGGGCTTTATTACCGGAGGCATTGTCAGAAGTAAGGGAATAGTCAGTGCCAGAACAATTGGATCCACAATGGGTGCGGCTACGGAGATTGAGGTAGGAATGGATCCGGCCCTTACCATAAAATCAAAGGGCCTGCAGCAGCTGCTTTCACAGAAGCGCAAGCGTTTTGAACAGGTTGAACAGGTCTTTGTTACTATTTCAAAAAAGATAAAAGCCGGAGAAAAGCTGACACCGGAGCAGCTTAAATATTTCAAACAGCTCTCTGTTGAATATCAGTCACTGAAAAATGAGATAAACTCCGTTAATGATGAGCTTGAGGGCGTTATTGCTCAGCTTGATGCCTGCCGGGGTGACTCTTATGTTAAGGTTGAGCAGTTTGCTTATCCTGGCACAAAGGTAACCATCAGCGATGTTACCCTCACACTTTCAAAGCCTGTGCAGCACGGCAGACTGGTGAAGGACGGAGCAGATGTCAGAGTAAAGGGGTATTAATCAGTTGATCAGTCCTATTGAAAACAATGGAATGGTACTTAGAATGCAGGACTTTTCCCAGGTTCGTCAGAACGAGGAAAATGTTTCTGTCAATCAGCATGTGGTTATACAGGAAGATCTTGATAAGACCGAGGAAAGCAATGCTCATTCGGTGGTTAAAAAGGACAATGCCGATGGCACAGGAACCGACCACGATGCCAGACAGGAAGGCAGAAATAAGTATACCGATAACAGAAAGAAGAAAAATGCCGGCAGTGTTCCTTCTTCAGGACGAATGGTAGCAAAGGGACAGGGCGGTTTTGATATATCCATATAACTTAATTATTAATGATCCATCGGATAAAGGAGATTATCAATGACGATCATGGAAATAGCACTCCTTGTCACAGGAGTGATTATTTTTGTCTTGAGTTTCCTGCTTCCCGATAAAGGCGACAAGAAAACCGATAAGGAAATTGCCGCGGAGAAAGAGGAAGCCCGTCATCTGCTTGAGCAGGAAATAGACGGCATGAAATTCAGGATAAACGAAGCGACCAATGATACAGTTGAATATGCGGTAGATAAGGCAGAAAGGTCCTTGGAAAAGGTTTCCAATGAAAAGATCATGGCCGTTAATGAATATGCGGGCACGGTCATCGAAGAAATAAACAAGAACCACAAAGAGGTCATGTTTTTATATGACATGCTGAGGGATAAGCATACTGATCTTACAAATGCTGTAAGAAAGGCTGATGCTACTGTAAAGGAAATTGAAAATGTATCCCATTCCGCCCAGGTAGCCTCAGAGACACTGCTTCGGGGCATGAGCGTTGCTTCCGTAAGCCAGAAGGGACTTACAGCTGCGCAAAAATCCGTGTTTGACGATATTGTCATTCCCGATGCACAGCCTGTTGTATTTAAGGAAAAATCAGAAGCTGTAAAGACTCCTGCGGGAAACGTAAACAATGTATCTGCCGTATCCTCTGCTTTACCGGCTGATGCGGGTAAGGGGGCCGGCGAAGCAGTAGCCACTTTAAGCTCTTCTGAGGGTCAGATGCTAACGCGGCCTCGTGGAATTGCTCTTGCACAGTCCAAGAT
>R07__coassemble_444_pt1 | contig 14366 bp, 28 predicted proteins | sample R07__metabat2_low_PE_045 | metagenome-assembled genome bin R07
AGTGAATCAAGCAATGAGACGATGCAGCCGGACAAATGTTGTGGCTTCGACCGAAGCATAGGATTGTATTAAAAAAAATACAAAAAATCCAAAAAACCGCTTGAAAACGTACAAAATGTCTTGTATACTCATTCTTGCTGTGACATTGATAGCTATGAAGCGTGAGGTTGCTGCCCATGTGGCAGGTTTTCCGTGGAGCGAATGTCAAGTTAGGAAACTGACGACAAGTCACTGTACGAATTCAGCATGTCTGCCGCAAGGCAGAAACGACGTGTGAAGATCCGGGTATTTGATACTAGGACACACACGGGAGAGTGTACAGTCACCGCTTGTCTCACTTATCTTTAAAAGTGCGAAAAGGAGGCGACTTTTTTTATGGCAACACAACAGGTAATGAGAATCACATTGAAGGCATATGATCATGTCCTCATCGATGACGCTGCAAAGAAGATCATCGAAACTGTCAAGAAGAACGGATCCGAGGTATCAGGACCGGTACCCCTTCCTACTAAGAAGGAAGTAGTTACCATCATCCGTGCCGTACATAAGTACAAGGACAGCCGTGAGCAGTTCGAGCAGAGAACACATAAGCGTCTGATCGACATTCTTACACCCACCCAGAAGACAGTTGATTCACTGTCAAGACTGGAAATGCCTGCCGGTGTTTACATCGACATCAAAATGAAAAACAAATAAACCTTCTACTAGGATGAATATTTCATAATGAAGTATTCCGCTGTAGAAAAAAAGGAGGAAATCATGAAGAAAGCTATTTTAGCTACAAAGATCGGAATGACACAGATCTTCAATGAAGATGGCGTGCTCGTTCCTGTAACTGTTCTTGAAGCAGGTCCTTGTGTAGTAACACAGATCAAGACCGAAGAGAACGATGGTTACAAGGCAATCCAGGTTGGCTTCAAGGATCGCAAGGATCGTATCGTCAACAAGGATGCAAAGGGCAAGAAGGAAATCGTACACAGAAATGGTACAAACAAGGCTGAGAAGGGTCACTTCGAGAAGGCCGGCGTATCATCAAAGAAGTTCGTTCGCGAGTTCCGTTTTGACAACACAGAAGATTACGCATTAGCACAGGAGATCAAGGCAGATATTTTCGCTGCAGGCGATAAGATCGATGCTTCCGCTATTTCAAAGGGAAAAGGTTTCCAGGGTGCTGTTAAGCGTTTAGGACAGCACAGAGGACCCATGAAGCACGGTTCAAAGTTCCATCGTCATCAGGGTTCAAACGGTGCATGTTCCTCACCTAGCCGTGTATTCAAAGGAAAAGGAATGCCCGGTCATATGGGTAGCGTAAAGGTAACAGTTCAGAATCTTGAGGTTGTAAGAGTAGATGCAGAGAAGAACCTCTTACTGGTTAAGGGAGCTGTTCCGGGACCTAAGAAAGCATTAGTTACAATCAAGGAAAGCGTAAAGGTCAGCGAGTAAGAAACCTAAGAAAGGAGGAACATACAGATGGCTAACGTATCTGTTTATAATATGGAAGGAAAAGAAGTTGGCAAGATTGACTTAAACGATGCTGTATTCGGCGTTGAAGTCAACGAACATCTTGTACATCTTGCAGTTGTTCAGCAGCTTGCTAACAACCGTCAGGGTACACAGAAAGCCAAGACACGTTCAGAAGTTTCCGGAGGTGGCAAGAAGCCTTGGAGACAGAAGGGAACAGGTCATGCAAGACAGGGTTCAACAAGAGCTCCTCAGTGGACAGGCGGCGGAATGGTATTCGCACCCGTACCCAGAGATTATTCCTTCAAGCTTAACAAGAAAGAGAAGAGAGCAGCTCTTAAGAGTGCACTCACATCAAGAGTCCAGGCTGAGAAGCTTATCGTTGTAGACGAGCTTAAGCTTGACGAGATCAAGACCAAGAAATTCCAGGAGGTTCTTAACAACCTCAAGGTTTCTAAGGCAATGGTTGTACTTGCAGAGGATGATCAGAATGTAATCTTATCAGCAAGAAACATTCCTGATGTTATCACAGCTTCTGTTAACACCATCAATACATACGACATCATGAAGTACAGCACACTCATCCTTACAAAGGATGCTGTTGCAAAGATTGAGGAGGTGTACGCATAATGGCAGCAATTAATTACTATGACGTAATTTTAAAGCCTGTAGTTACTGAGAATTCAATGGCAGGCATGGCTGAGAAGAAGTACACATTTTATGTACATCCCGAAGCAAACAAGACAATGATCAAGGAAGCAGTTGAGAAGATGTTCGAAGGCACAAAGGTTGAGAGCGTCAACACAATGAACCTTGACGGTAAGACAAAGAGGCGCGGCATGGTATTTGGTAAGACAGCCAAGACCAAGAAAGCAGTTGTAAAGCTTACAGCCGACAGCAAGGAGATTGAGATCTACTCAGGTCTCTAAAATCCTGCAGTTATAGGTCTAAGGACCTGATAAGTAAATGAAAAGGAGATAAAATCATGGGAATTAAAAAGTATAACCCATATACACCGTCCAGAAGACAGATGACAGGTTCTGATTTCTCCGAGATCACAAAGACAACACCTGAAAAGTCACTGTGCACATCTCTTAAGAAGAACGCTGGACGTAACAACCAGGGTAAGATAACCGTTAGACATAAGGGCGGCGGAAACAGAAGAAAATACAGAATCATCGATTTCAAACGCCAGAAGGACGGAATCCCTGCAACAGTAGTAGGAATCGAGTACGATCCTAACAGAACAGCAAACATCGCTCTTATCTGCTACGCAGATGGCGAGAAGGCATACATCCTTGCACCTGAAGGATTAACAGATGGCATGAAGGTTATGAACGGACCTGAGGCCGAGGTTAGAGTAGGTAACTGCTTACCTTTATCTGAGATCCCCGTAGGTACAATGGTTCATAACATCGAGCTTTATCCCGGCAAGGGCGGACAGCTTGTTCGCTCAGCAGGAAATGCAGCACAGCTCATGGCTAAAGAAGGTAAGTACGCAACACTTCGTCTTCCTTCAGGCGAGATGAGAATGGTTCCCATCGGAGCAAGAGCTTCAATCGGTGTTATCGGTAATGGTGATCACAACCTTATCAATCTTGGTAAGGCAGGTCGTAAGCGCCATATGGGTATCAGACCTACAGTTCGTGGTTCAGTTATGAACCCCAACGACCATCCACATGGTGGTGGTGAAGGTAGAACAAGTATCGGACGTCCCGGTCCTTGCACACCTTGGGGTAAGCCTGCTCTTGGTCTTAAGACAAGAAAGAAGCATAACAAGTCCAATAAGATGATCGTTAGACGTCGTGACGGCAGCGTAATCAAGTAATTGGCACACGAATATAGGAGGAAATAAAATGGCTAGATCATTAAAGAAAGGTCCGTTCGCCGATGCGAGTCTTCTTAAGAAGATCGATGAGCTGAACGCATCAAATAGCAAGCAGGTTGTTAAGACCTGGTCACGTCGTTCAACGATTTTCCCTTCATTTGTAGGACATACAATCGCTGTTCACGACGGAAGAAAGCATGTTCCTGTATATGTTACAGAGGATATGGTTGGTCACAAGCTCGGTGAGTTCGTAGCAACAAGAACTTACAGAGGCCACGGTAAAGATGAGAAGAAGTCAAAGGTAAGATAGTTTGAAAGGAGGTTTCATCCATGGCAAAAGGACATAGATCCCAAATTAAAAGAGAAAGAAATGCGAACAAGGATACCAGACCATCAGCTAAGCTATCTTATGCAAGAGTATCTGTTCAGAAAGCATGTTTTGTATTAGACGCCATCAGAGGTAAAGATGTAGCCACAGCGCTTGGTATTCTTTCATATAATCCCAGATATGCGTCATCAATTATCAAAAAGTTATTAGAGTCAGCGATTGCAAATGCCGAGAACAACAACGGTATGAACCGTGATAACCTCTACGTTGCAGAGTGCTTTGCCAACAAAGGACCTACAATGAAGAGAGTACAGCCTCGTGCACAGGGCAGAGCTTATCGTATTGAGAAGCGTATGAGCCACATTACAATCGTGCTTGATGAGAGATAAGGAGGAAAAGCATGGGACAGAAAGTTAATCCTCATGGATTGAGAGTCGGTGTTATCAAGGACTGGGATTCCAGATGGTATGCTGAGAAGGAATTCGCAGATTACTTGGTAGAAGACTACAATATCAGAGAGTTTCTTAAAAAGAAATTATACAGCGCAGGCATCTCAAAGATTGAGATCGAGCGTGCATCAGATCGCGTTAAGGTGATCATCTACACAGCAAAGCCCGGTGTTATCATCGGTAAGGGCGGAGCTGATATCGAAAAGCTTAAGAAGGAGCTTTCAAAGCTCACAGACAAGAAGCTTGTTGTTGATATCAAGGAGATCAAGAGACCTGACAGAGAGGCTCAGCTTGTTGCAGAGTCAATCGCTCAGCAGCTTGAGAACCGTGTATCATTCAGACGTGCTATGAAGTCTACAATGGGCAGAACACTTAAGACAGGAGCTCTTGGTATCAAGACAGCTGTTTCAGGACGTCTTGGTGGAGCAGATATCGCTCGTACAGAGTTCTACTCAGAAGGAACTATTCCTCTTCAGACACTTCGTGCTGATATTGATTATGGTTTCGCAGAAGCAGACACAACATACGGAAAGCTTGGCGTAAAGGTATGGATTTACAAGGGCGAAGTTCTTCCCACAAAAGCAAAAGAAGGGAGTGAGCAGTAATGTTAATGCCTAAGAGAGTAAAGCATCGTAAACAGTTCCGTGGTACGATGAGAGGTAAGGCACTGAGAGGTAACACAATCACTAATGGTGAATATGGTATCGTGGCTTTGGAGCCCTGCTGGATCAAGTCTAATCAGATCGAGGCAGCCCGTGTAGCTATGACAAGATATATCAAGCGTGGTGGTAAAGTTTGGATTAAGATTTTCCCTGATAAGCCTGTTACAGCAAAACCTGCTGAAACACGAATGGGTTCAGGTAAAGGTGCAGTTGAGTACTGGGTATCAGTTGTTAAGCCCGGACGTGTAATGTTTGAGATTGCAGGAGTTTCAGAAGAGGTAGCTAAAGAGGCTCTGCGTCTTGCAATGCACAAGCTTCCCTGCAAGTGTAAGATTGTCTCTAAGGCAGACTTGGAAGGCGGTGTAGCAAATGAAGAATAATAAATACGTTGAAGATTTAAACGCAAAGTCATTAAGCGAATTGTCTGAAGACCTTGTAGCCGCAAAGAAGGAACTTTTTAACCTTAGATTCCAGAATGCAACAAATCAGCTTGACAATACGGCTCGTATCAAGGAAGTGCGCAGAAACATCGCTCGCATCCAGACAGTCATGACAGTAAAGTCAAAGGCTGAGGCATAAGGAGGGACGACATGGAAGAAAGAAACTTAAGAAAAACTCGTACCGGTAAGGTAGTGAGCAATAAAATGGATAAGACCATTGTTGTAGCAGTTGAGAACCATGTAAAGCATCCGCTTTATAAGAAAATCGTGAAGACAACTTATAAGCTTAAGGCACACGATGAAAAGAATGAGTGCAACATTGGCGATACCGTAAAGGTTATGGAAACAAGACCTCTGTCAAAGGACAAGAGATGGAGACTTGTAGAAATCGTTGAGAAGGCTAAATAAGTTTATGCGGAGGTAAAAGGCATGATACAGCAGGAAAGCAGACTTAAAGTTGCTGATAATACCGGTGCAAAAGAGATCCTGTGCATTCGCGTTATGGGCGGATCAACAAGAAGATATGCAAACATCGGTGATGTGATCGTAGCAACTGTTAAAGATGCAACACCCGGCGGTGTTGTAAAAAAAGGTGATGTAGTCAAGGCTGTTGTTGTAAGAAGCGTTAAAGGCGCTCGTCGTAAAGACGGTTCATATATCCGCTTCGATGAAAACGCAGCAGTTATTATAAAGGATGACAATACACCAAGAGGAACACGTATTTTCGGACCCGTAGCAAGAGAGCTTCGTGAAAAGCAGTTCATGAAGATTGTATCCCTCGCTCCGGAAGTATTATAGGAGGTGCGTCAAAATGTCAATGACAAAGATTAAGAAGGGTGACACAGTTAAGGTCATCGCAGGTAAGGATGTAGGCGCAGAGGGAAAGGTTCTTTCCGTAGATAAGGAAAACGGCAAGGTCGTTGTAGAAGGCGTTAACATCGTAAAGAAACATACAAAGCCCTCCATGGCTAATCAGAATGGTGGTATCGTGGAGTCAGAAGCTGCTATTGATGCTTCTAACGTAATGTACGTTCATAAGGGCAAACCCACCAGAGTAGGCTTCAAGATTGACGGCGACAAGAAGGTTCGTGTTGCTAAGTCAACCGGCGAAGTAATTGATTAAGGAGGTGCCAGGCGTTGAGTAGATATAGAGATTTATACAATGATCAGATCAAGGATGCGATGAACAAGAAGTTCTCTTACAAGAACGTAATGATGATTCCCAAGCTTGACAAGATCGTTATTAACATGGGCGTTGGTGAGGCTAAGGATAACGCTAAGCTCCTTGAGGCAGCTTGCAAGGATTTAGAGACTATCTCAGGTCAGAAGCCTGTTATAACAAAGGCAAAGAATTCAGTTGCTAACTTCAAAATCAGAGAAGGCATGGGAATTGGATGTAAGGTAACACTTCGTGGTGAGAGAATGTACGAGTTCTTAGATCGTCTCGTTAACCTTTCTCTTCCCCGAGTAAGAGACTTCAGAGGTGTTAACCCTAATGCTTTTGATGGAAGAGGTAACTATGCTCTTGGTATCAAGGAACAGATCATTTTCCCTGAGATTGAATACGATAAGGTAGACAAGATCAGAGGTATGGATATCATCTTTGTTACAACAGCTCAGACAGATGAAGAGGCAAGAGAACTGCTTACACAGTTCGGTATGCCGTTTGCAAAGTAAAAGGAGGAAGCATTCATGGCTAAAATGTCAATGAAGGTTAAACAGCAGCGTAAGCCTAAGTTCTCAACAAGAGAATATACACGTTGCAGAATCTGCGGTCGTCCTCATGCAGTACTTAGAAAATACGGAATTTGCAGAATTTGCTTCCGTGAATTAGCATACAAGGGACAGATTCCAGGTGTTAAGAAAGCATCTTGGTAGGAATAAGGAGGAAATATACAATGACAACAAGTGATCCTATTGCAGATATGCTCACGAGAATTCGTAATGCAAATACTGCAAAGCACGATACAGTAGATGTTCCTTCATCAAAAATGAAGCTTGCGATCGCAGAGATTCTTTTGAAGGAAGGTTACATCAAGAAATATGATGTTACTGATGAAGGTTCTTTCAAGAACATCCACATCACACTTAAGTATGGTGAGGACAAGGATGAGAAGATCATCACAGGTCTTAAGAGAATCAGTAAGCCCGGCTTGCGTGTATACGCAGGTAAGGATGAGCTTCCAAGAGTACTTGGTGGTCTCGGAATAGCTATTATTTCAACAAACAACGGTGTGCTTACAGATAAGGAAGCACGCAAAGCAGGAGTAGGCGGCGAAGTTTTAGCATTCGTATGGTAGTTTTTTAGATTATAATAGGAGGTACGGGCATGTCACGTATAGGAAAAATGCCAATCGCAATACCTGCAGGCGTAACTGTAGATGTTGCAGAAAATAATAAAGTGACTGTAAAAGGTCCCAAGGGTACACTGGAGCGTGTTATGGCTCCTGAGATGGAGATCAAGGTTGAGGGTGCTGTAGTTACAGTATCACGTCCTAATGATTTAAAGAGAAACAAATCTCTTCATGGATTAACAAGAACACTTATTAATAACATGATTGTTGGTGTTACTAATGGGTTCGAGAAGGTTCTCGAGGTTAACGGTGTAGGTTACAGAGCTGCAAAGCAGGGTAAGAAGCTTACACTTAACCTTGGATATTCACATCCCGTTGAGATGGAAGATCCTGAAGGTGTTGAGACAGTTGTTGAAGGTCAGAACAAGATCACTGTCAAGGGTATTGACAAGGAAAAGGTTGGCCAGTACGCAGCTGAGATCAGAGATAAGAGAAGACCTGAGCCTTACAAGGGCAAGGGTATCAAATATGCTGAAGAGCATATCAGACGTAAAGTCGGTAAGACCGGTAAGAAGTAAAGAAGGAGGGATTAAAAAATGGTTAGCAAAAAATCAAGATCTGAAATCAGAATTAAAAAACATAACAGAATGCGTAACCGTTTCAGCGGCACAGCTGAGAGACCTCGTCTTTCTGTATTTCGTAGCAACAATCACATGTATGCCCAGATTATCGACGATACAGTAGGTAATACACTTGTTTCAGCTTCAACTGTGGAAAAGGACGTTAAGGCTGAACTTGAGAAGACAAACAATGTAGATGCTGCAGCATACCTCGGAACTGTAATTGCAAAGCGTGCAATTGAAAAGGGTATCAAGACTGTTGTCTTTGACAGAGGCGGCTTTATATATCAGGGCAAGATTCAGGCACTCGCTGATGCAGCCAGAGAAGCCGGCTTGGAATTCTAGGAAGGAGAGACACATGAAACGTCATATAATTGATCCCAATAGTTTGGAGTTAAATGAAAAAGTTGTTGCAATTAAGCGTGTAACAAAGGTTGTTAAGGGTGGACGTAACATGCGTTTTAGCGCACTTGTAATCGTAGGTGACGAGAACGGACATGTTGGTGCAGGTCTTGGCAAAGCAGCTGAAATTCCTGAAGCAATTCGTAAAGGAAAAGAAGATGCCATGAAGAACCTTATCGAGGTTCCCATGGATGAGAATAAGAGTATCACACATGATTTTATCGGTAAGTTCGGTGGTGCAAACGTTCTTATCAAGAAGGCTCCTGAAGGTACCGGTGTTATCGCAGGTGGTCCTGCCAGAAACGTATGTGAAATGGCCGGAATCAAGAATATCCGTACAAAGTCATTAGGCTCAAACAACAAGCAGAACGTTGTACTTGCTACAATCGAGGCTTTAAAGCAGCTTAAGACTCCCGAAGAGGTAGCTCGTCTTCGTGGAAAATCACTTGATGAGATACTTGGCTAAGGAGGAAACGAGAAATGGCAGATAAGAAAATCAAAGTAACCTTAGTTAAATCAACAATCGGAGCAATCCCCAAGCACAGAGCAACTGTAGCAGCACTTGGTCTTAAGAAGCTTCAGAGTTCAAATGAGCTTCCCGACAATGAGGCTGTTCGCGGAATGATAGCTCAGGTACGTCACTTAGTTAAGGTTGAAGAGATATAAAATTTACGAAAGAAGGAGGTGTCACCATGGAATTATCAAACTTACAGCCTGCAGTTGGTTCAAAGCAGAGTGATAATTTTAGAAGAGGTCGTGGACACGGTTCAGGAAATGGTAAGACAGCTGGTAAGGGACATAAGGGTCAGAAGGCTCGTTCCGGAGCACCCAGAATTGGTTTCGAAGGTGGTCAGATGCCGTTATACAGAAGACTTCCTAAGAGAGGCTTCAAGAATAGAAACACACTTGAGATCGTTGCAATCAATATTTCAGCACTTGAAGTATTTGAAAATGGCGCAACAGTTACTATTGATGCTATGAAGGAAGTAGGCATCATCAAGAATCCTAAAGATGGTGTTAAGATCCTTGGAAACGGAGAACTTACCAAGAAGCTTACAGTCCAGGCCAATGCTTTTTCAGCATCAGCAAAGGAAAAAATCGAGAGTCTTGGTGGAAATGCTGAGGTGATCTAATGCTGGAAACAGTTAAAAATGCCTTTAAGATCAAGGACATTCGTACGAAGCTCTTATATACCTTCGGAATGCTCGTTGTGATCAGATTAGGCTGCGAACTTCCTGTTCCCGGTGTTGACAGAAGCTATTTCGCTAACTGGTTTTCACAGCAGACTGGGGATGCATTCAACTTTATGGATGCATTCACAGGAGGTTCATTCCTTAATATGTCGGTGTTTGCGCTTAACATCACACCGTACATTACATCATCCATTATTATGCAGCTGCTCACAATTGCCATTCCCAAATTAGAGGAAATGCAGCGCGAGGGCGAGGACGGCAGAAAAAAGATCGCATCTATCACTCGTTATGTGACAGTAGGTCTTGCTCTTATGGAGTCTTCTGCAATGGCCATCGGTTTTGGCCGTCAGGGCTTACTTGAAGAGTTCAATGTATTAAATGTTATCATGGTTATAACAGCTCTTACAGCAGGTTCTGCAGTTCTGATGTGGATTGGTGAACGTATCACTGAAAACGGTGTTGGTAATGGTATCAGTATTGTACTTACAATCAACATCATTTCAAGAATTCCCGAGGACCTTAAGTCCCTCTGGGAGCAGTTTGTAACACCACAGTTTACCGCACATAAATATGGTGCAGGTACAATAGCAATCGTAGTTATCGCTGCAATCATTATTGCAACTGTAGTACTTACGGTTATATTAAATGGCGCAGAGCGTAGGATTCCCGTACAGTATGCTAAAAAGGTACAGGGACGTAAGATGGTAGGTGGACAGAGTTCACATATTCCTCTTAAGGTTAACACCGGTGGTGTTATTCCTATTATCTTCGCATCAAGCTTAATGTCTCTTCCTGTAGTTATAAGTTCATTCTTCTCAGGAGCAAGCCAGGCAACAGGCTGGCAGAAGTTCTTAAGATTCTTAAGCTCAGGAAACTGGTTCAACAAGAGTGATTTTGTGTATACATGGGGTTGCCTTGTATACGTAATACTCGTAGTATTCTTTGCATATTTCTATACATCCATCACCTTCAACCCGATGGAAGTTGCAGAGAATATGAAAAAGTCAGGCGGATTCATTCCGGGTACCCGTCCCGGTAAGCCTACTCAGGATTACCTTACAAAGGTACTTAATTACATCGTATTCATCGGTGCTGTAGGACTTATAATAGTAGCTCTTATTCCTATAATATTTAACGGATTATTCGGAGCAAGCGTTTCCTTTGGTGGAACAAGTCTTATCATCATTGTTGGTGTAATCCTTGAGACTATGAAGCAGATCGAGTCACAGATGCTTGTAAGAAATTACAAAGGATTTTTGAACGATTAGTTCTAAACTTATGGGAAAGACAAGGCTCTTTTTGGGCCTTGTCTTGAACATATTTTATGAAAAAGAATACAGTTGTCGGGTTTTTTGCCCGGTATAGGAGCATAATTGATTTAAAATACCGGAAATAAAAGATTAAACCTGGACATTCAGATAAATATATTGGTGAAGCCGACTGATTAACAAAAGAAGCCGACAAACAAACGGATATTTTACAGTTGCTACTGTAAAAAAGGAGGAAATTATGAAAATAATAATGCTTGGAGCACCGGGTGCCGGAAAAGGAACACAGGCAAAACAGATTGCCGCAAAATATCAGATTCCCCATATCTCAACAGGAGATATTTTCAGAGCCAACATCAAGGGCGGAACAGCTCTTGGTATGGAAGCAAAGGAATATATGGATAAGGGTCAGCTGGTTCCCGATGAACTTACAGTAAGGATCCTTCTTGACAGAGTAGCTCAGGACGACTGCAAGAACGGTTATGTTCTTGACGGTTTCCCCAGAACAATACCTCAGGCAGAGGTTCTTGACAAAGAGGTTAAGAAGCTTTCAGAGAAGGTTGATTTTGCAATTAATGTAGATGTTCCTGATGAGAACATCATTAACCGTATGGGTGGCAGACGTGCTTGCCTTAAGTGCGGAGCAACCTATCATATCAGCTTCGTTCCGCCTAAGAAGGAAGGCATCTGTGATACCTGCGGAAGCGAGCTTGTACTTCGTGATGATGATAAGCCGGAAACAGTTAAGAAGCGTCTTGATGTTTATCATGAGCAGACCCAGCCCCTTATTGACTACTATGAGAAGCAGGGTATTTTACGTACAGTAGACGGTACTCAGGATATGGATAAGGTATTTGCTGATATCGTTAAGATTCTGGAGGCGTAAAAATGGCTGTTACGATCAAATCTGAGCGTGAGATTGAATTAATGCGTATATCATGTAAGCTCTTAGAGGAGGTACATGATGAACTGGGTAAGATGATAAGGCCCGGAATATCCACCTGGGATATTAACAAAGCAGGCGAGGAGCTGATTCGTGAAAGAGGCGGAATTCCCAACTTCCTTAATTACAACGGATATCCGGCAAGTATCTGTACCTCAGTAAATGATGAAGTAGTTCACGGTATTCCCAAGAAAAACCGTATCCTGGAGGAAGGCGATATAATAAGCCTTGATGCAGGACTTATATATAAAGGCTATCATTCGGATGCTGCAAGAACCTACGGTGTAGGAAAAATATCAGCTGAATGTCAGCAGCTCATAGACGTTACCAGACAGGCCTTCTTTGAGGGAATCAAGATGGCAAAGGCAGGTAATCACCTTCATGACATATCAAACAGGATTGATGATTTTATCAAGCCTTACGGATATGGAATTGTAAGGGATCTTGTAGGACATGGAATAGGAACCTCTCTTCATGAGGATCCACAGATACCTAATTTCAGACAGTTGAGGCGCGGCATAAAGCTCCAGCCCGGAATGACCCTGGCAATTGAACCCATGATAAATATGGGAACCTGGGAGGTTGAATGGCTGGATGATGACTGGACCGTAGTATCAGAGGACGGACTTCCTTCAGCTCATTATGAGAACACCATTCTTATAACAGAGGGAGAACCTGAAATTTTAACTTTGTCCCATTGATTTTGATTTTCTGCCATAGGCAGATCTGGTTAGTAAATTAAGGCATTAATTGACATACACATAGTAAAACGGAGGATATTTATGGCAAAAGCAGATGAGATCGAACTTGAAGGAGTAGTACTTGAGAAACTCCCTAACGCAATGTTCAAGGTTGAGCTTGTTGATAACGGTCATGTGATCATGGCTCATATCAGCGGTAAGCTGCGCATGAACTATATCAGGATCTTACCCGGTGATAAGGTAACTGTTGTAATGTCTCAGTACGACTTATCAAAGGGCAGAATCGTCTGGAGAGATAAATAAAATAAATTTTTTTACCGGCTTTATAGGTCGGAAATTAAGAAAAATTGAAATTTTAATGGAAAAATTGCACAAGATGTATTGCCTTTAAAATTTTCAAATATACAAGATATAGAAAAACATAAAAAACCCTTGAAAAATCAAGGTTTTTATTGATATTTTGCACCTTGGGTGTTAAAATATATGTCGGTCTGTTTGTAGACCTGATTTTCAGTCAAAGAAAAGGAGGCAGAAAATGAAAGTAAGATCTTCTGTAAAACCAATCTGCGACAAGTGCAAGGTTATTAAGAGAAAGGGTAAGATCAGAATCATCTGTGAGAACCCCAAGCACAAGCAGGTTCAGGGCTAAGCCCTAACAAATCAATGCGGCTGAGTGGCCCTTGCTCCGTCAGGCAGGAGTCACAAATGATAGATACTTTTTGGCTTAACCCACCGAAGAGCTATCTACGATTGATACCGGCAAAGCAGAAGTGCCGGGCACATCCGGTTTAACCGGACGGATAGGAGACTATCCCAGTCAATTAGTAACAGTTTGTTGCACCCTATGGTGCCAAGCAGAAAGAAAGAGGTAAAGAAAAATGGCTCGTATTTCCGGTGTGGATTTACCAAGAGACAAGCGAGTAGAGATTGGACTTACATACGTTTACGGTATTGGAAGACCATCAGCTACTAAGATTTTGGAAAAGGCAGGTGTTAATCCTGATACACGTTGCCGTGATTTAACTGATGATGAAGTTAAGAAGATCAGCGAAGTAATCGATGCTGATTACATGGTTGAAGGTGATCTTAAGAGAGAGATCGCTCTTAACATCAAGAGACTTCAGGAAATCGGATGCTACAGAGGAATCCGTCACAGAAAGGGACTTCCCGTTCGTGGACAGAACACCAAGAACAACGCAAGAACACGTAAGGGTCCTAAGCGTACAGTAGCAGGTAAGAAGAAGTAATTAGTAAATGCAACAAGTCAGGGGTGAGCAAATCCCATCTGCGCAGCAGATTTTAAATGGATTTGCGATAATCTCTTGAACGAAGAGAAAGAGGTAGGTTAGTTTAAAATGGCAAAGCAAGCAACAAAGAAAGTAACAAAGAAGCGTGTCAAGAAAAACGTTGAACGTGGACAGGCACATATTCAGGCATCATTCAACAATACAATCTTTACTCTTACAGATACAGAAGGTAACGCACTTAGTTGGGCAAGTGCCGGTGGTCTGGGATTCAGAGGTTCAAGAAAATCTACTCCATATGCAGCTCAGATGGCAGCAGAGACAGCAACAAAGGCAGCTTTAATCCATGGCCTTAAGTATGTTGATGTTTTTGTAAAGGGCCCCGGCTCAGGTCGTGAAGCAGCAATCCGTGCTCTCGCAGCAAACGGTTTGGAAGTAGTATCAATCAAGGATGTTACTCCTGTTCCTCATAACGGATGCCGTCAGCATAAGCTAAGAAAAGTCTGATCGATATTCAGAACTTGAGTTGTGTT
>R07__coassemble_511_pt1 | contig 13044 bp, 8 predicted proteins | sample R07__metabat2_low_PE_045 | metagenome-assembled genome bin R07
AGTCTTAAAGCCATAAAAAACATCTGATATTTTAGGTCTTCTGCCATATGAGATTTCCTTAAGGATGTAGTAAAATCCTACAAGAAGGATCGTATAAAAGCATCCTGCCACAAGATTTGCCAGTGCTGAAACTATATACTCAAAAGGGCTGCTTACTGACATGCCAAATCCAAGAAGCTCCTGTATGCTGTCAGTTGCTTCTCCTGATACTGTCCCCGCATTAAGCGACATATTAAGGCTGACCGCGCTCATGATCATCCCGTAAAGGAAATAAAAAAGCGCAAAAACAATGGCAAAAGAAAGTATTGCAAGACCATAATTGCCAAGCAGCTTATCCTTTGCCTGTGATTTATAAAAAGCTATTGTCTGTCTGGATTCCATCTAAATTTAAACTCCTAAATGACTGTCCTTACACCGGGCAGCTATTTATATGTTTTGAAAAATCAAATTATCATCCGGCAAGATTCAAATTAGATCCTACAAGAGCTGCTGCATCCTGTGATTTTCTGTTCTGCTGGTAAGGATTGGATTCATCCCCGTATTTTATCTGTGTTGTTGTAGTACCGCCGGATACATAGGATCTTCCGCATTCAGGACAGATTGCCGTCTTAATGGCAACACTTGCCTGCAGAACCTTACCATTTCCCTGTTCTGCCTTCTTGTAAGCATTTGCCACATGCTCCTGTTCATGAGACCGAACTGCCGAAGCTGCTGCATTAGGCGACACATGAGCTGCTGCCTTGAAAGAAACCATTTCATCAGAACCATCCTGATATTTTCTCTCCTTACAGGTCTCACATTCTGCCGGCGAAGACTTCTTGCCCGGCTGAACTTCTGTCGATTCCCCGGGATTCTTGATCACCTTGGCACTTTCATTATCACTCTTATCCGTACCATTTACAGCACCTGTAAGCTTTTCCTGCTCACTTACACCTGCTCCCTGTAAGCCCTGTCCGGCCCCGTTTGTACGCTGATAACCATATGCTGCATATGGATTATAACCATAGCCTGATATATTTCCTATCATACTATCACCTGCCCTTCAGCAGAATCGTGATCAAACCGTTAGAGTCTGATCTCATGAATATTACCTACTGCTGCCTGAAATCCTCAATCATTTCCTCCATCTGATCTACAACCTCATCGCCATAGGTCATTCTGAAGAAATCTTCATCCTGTTCAATGGATTCCTCCACTGTATCAAGCATATTCTCCCGGTATGTGGGATTGGTCTCAAACATAAAGAGTGGAAATCCTATTGAAAAAATCGTTAAAACAAGGGAAACCACCATGCCAATAACGGATAAAATCAACCCCGTCTTTGCTCTGGGTCTTAAAGTCTTCTCCGCTCCCTTTGACAACAGGGCCAGTATAATTCCAAGGGCACTGAATATAAAGGGGCAGCAGCAAAGTGTGCTGAAAAGAGAAATAATGCCTAGCACAAAGGCTGCTGTTGCCAGTCTGTCTGCCGCTAATGATTTTGCATCAGCATCAGCATTCATATTCTCATAATCTTCGTTCATTCTGAATCTCCTGCGGATCATGACTTTATAGTCAAAATCCTTAAATCAATCCTGTAAAGCTCTAAGGTTCAAGGCATAATCATAAAATATGCATTCAGCTAAAGCATAGTTACAGTTATTTTGATTATAACATACACAAATAACAAAAACAAAAAATTTAATCAGACAGGTCTAACACTTTGATATCTCCTGCTTCCCTGTCGTAATAATACATATTTCCTCTTTCAAGGCTGCAGTCACCATTAAGCGCCCCTGATACCTGTTCTGAGGCTCCTTCATCATCTATAAGACGGCCTGCAAAATACACGTAATAGATATTTTCGTCCCTGCATCTTGTAAGGAGAGTCTCAGAGGCATCACCTGTGCCCTCCTCTACCAGCATTTCTGCCGGAACAAGAGGAATCAGATCATAAACCGAAGCCCTTGCATAAATGGTATTGCTCTCATTTGTCACGTAAAGAAGATTGCCCTCAGCAAAAATCGTATCGCCCAGGCTTTTTATCTCATTCTCGGCTTCGCTGTAGCCTTCGTATTCAGCTGCATGCCTCATCATATAGAGGTTTGGAACAAAGCAGGTAATAAGGTTACCCCAGGGAAGAGTTATAAGCATAAGGGCCGCAAGAAGAATTGGCGCCTTGTGCAGCCATTTAGCATAGCTGCCGAACCTGGCCTCTGATTTTTCATGATACATTGCAATTCCGTATATCATAACTATCAAAAGGGTTGTGGCATAGGTTCCGAAATACCTGTCGATACTTGAAAGGCTCTCTGCCTCCCATTGTTCAAAGACAAATATATAGGTATATAAAAGCACAAAAAGATATCCCACAAGACCAAGAAGCAGGACCATAAAGCCTGCAGACAGGTTTCTTGCTGAGGGATTATTCTTGGTTATAAGCACAAAGACAAATATGGCAGCAAGCACAACAAGGATCAGGGGAAGACCATTGCCGGAAAGGCTCATTTGGCAGGTAAAGAGGCTCTTTAGGAAATTTACTATTGTAGCCTGACCATAATCAGGAAGCTTAAAGAGGCCACCGCTGACACTGTCGCTTAGCTTTCCCGACAGATAAACCGTATTGCCCTTAAGGCTGCAGAAAAGCTTCCAGGAAAGATAAGCCGCAGCAGATATAAGGCCTGTTACCCCCATCATGATAATATCTGTTCTGAATTTTCCTGCGCTTTCCGACTCTTCATAGGACGTTAAAACAGCTCCGTATTTTCTTCTGTATAGTCTAAGAGAAACATCTCCTATCAGCCAGGTGCCAAGACAAACCGCAGTAAATATGGGAGATATCTGCTTTATGAGGCTAAGACAGGCAAGACTTAGGATAAGGCAGGCATAATTAAAGCTCTTCCTTTTTCTCACATACAGTATCTGGCAAAGTGCATATCCAAACACAGCGGCCATAAAGGTATCCATGGAAAGGCTTTCCATCATCTCATACATAAAGGCGAAGGGGGTGATTGCAGTAAGAAGTCCTACGCAGATCCTCTTTGAAAGTGATCCAAAGTTAATGAATTTAAGTACCGGCAGCAGACAGGAATATATTAGAACCGTTTTATACCAGAACATCAGACCTTCCGAAAAAGCTCCGGCTCCTAAGAATCCCCAGTAAAAGAACAGCTGCATAAGCGGCAGATAGCTCCTGTAGAAGGTAGCTAAGTGGGAACCCGTAGGCATGGTGCCATAGTAATACATATCCTTTGGGAAGGTGGCATTGTAATGAAAATCATCCCACACCATTACAAAATGTCCGCTGAATCCAAAATACATGGCAGCAAGTAGACAGATGTAAACTATGAAAGCCGGTGTTATAAGCTTATCCTTAATATCCTTAATTGGTGGGAGAAGCCTTTTTGACCTGTATATGTATAAAACCCATACAAGGGCCGCAAGAATAAGCGACCCCTGATAGGAATGATGGCTTTTGCCCAGTATGGCAACACCATATAAAATCAAAAGAAAAGCAAATATAACAGGTGGTATTGTATCCTCAATGTCCTTGTCAACGATAAAAGATACCAGCATACTCACAAATATCAATAATACAATATTAAGAACTATCATCACGCCTTACCTATCTGTTCATGTGCCCTGTATGCCCGTTGTTGTCCGTATGACCTGTACTGCCCGTATGGCCTGTATAGCCGTTATGACCTGCACCTCCGGAATACGTCGATGTACCGTTATGTCCTGAATTGCCGGTGTGCCCTGTAGAATGATGCTTCTTTTGTTTCTTCTTATTGCCAATCACTATATAGGCTACAGCTGCACCCGTTATGATAACAGCTGCTATTATAGCCCAGATCCAGCCTTTTGACTTGCTCTTATCTTCATTTGACTGATTGGAAGCCGTATCTGTCTGTTTTTCGCCACTATTGGTGTCGGCCGTTATTTTACTTAAGCTCTCGTAACTGCCAACTGCTACCGCATAGGATGATGCATGTGACAGCGTATAGGTGGCAGTGCCATAGGAATCTATTATGGAAGTATCAATAAGTTCGAGTTCTCCGGTAGAGGTATTATACCAGTAAAGAGCTGAGCTCTTACCTGCATCTGCGGACCCAACCTTAATAGTCAGTTCTGCCGCAAATCCAAACTGTCCCTCATGACTGATGGAAAACTGCTTGGCAACATCTACTCCGTCCTGTTCAATCTTGTTAAGAGCCTTCTGTGGAATATCTGTTGTATTCTCTTTTACCGAAAGATCTACATCTTCCGTAGGATTACTGATGGCTGAGGGCTGGATTGACCAGGAAACATTATTTCCCATATCAAGCTCCAGGGATGTATCCGTCTCTTTTGCACTTGCAACTACTTCTGCAGGAAGAACACTTGTGGCTGTCATATTAATGGCTATAGGTTCGCTGTTCATGGAATTTTCAATAGCTTCCCAGCCTACGACTGAAGTATTTCCCACGAGAACAGGCTGCGCTCCGAGAGGCAGCTGCTCTGACTCTTCATCGGCAGTCTCCTCATCATCAGAAGCACCCTCTGTATTTACTTCTTCAGAGGTATTATTCTGATCTTCACTCTTATCACCTGCATTCTCTGTATCTTTATCCTCCTGTCCCTGGTCAGTCGGCTTTATGATAACCGGGGTCGGAGTCGGGGTTGCAGTGGGTGTTGGTGTAGCCGTAGGGGTTGGTGTAACAATAACAGGTGTGACGTTTGTCGCTTCCTGCGTCATTGCAATGTTAACCACAACCGGATCAGAGGCAAGAGCATTCCCTGAAGCCTTGGTCCTTACAAGGTAACTGCCTGCCGCAAGTCCTGTGACAATATTTACGGATGGCGTAGTCCAGTCCTTAGCTGACTCAGACTTGTATTCAAGCAGATTGTTAAGACCCATGATAGAGCCTCCGGCAGAGGCTGTGGCATTTACACCATATACCGATGTAGGAGCCTTCTGCTTGGTTACTGTAATATGCTGGGAATCGGAAGTCGCTGTTGTCGTCCCATTTCCCGGTCTTCTTACATATATTCCGTAATCAAGGCTTATCTTGCTGCTGTCCAAGGTTACATACTCAGATGTAACTGTAGATGACCAGTTTTTGCCGTTATCAAGGGAATACTGACAACCTTTGATATTTGAAAGAGCCATCACAGCCGCATTAAAGGCTGCTGTGGGAGTTGCCTCCTTAACTGATATAACCGTTGCATCAACAACCACCTTGGTCTGGTCCGAGCAGATCTTAGATCCTGAGGCCTTGCGTCTGACATAATATGTTCCTGATTTTAAGCCTGTTACATATTCTCCGCTGATGCTTATCCAGTTGCTTCCGTCCGAAGAATACTCCATGTCAGAGGACACACCCAGAATAGCCCCATAGCTTGTGGATGTAGGCGGGATAGTGTATAAGCCGGTGGGTGTCTGTGCCTGCGAAAGGGTAACCGTCTGAATATCAGAATCAAGGGTTGTTGATCCGTTACCAAGCTTTTTAACGTAAATTCCACCCTTTGAAATTGCCTTCTGAGCATCACTTCTTGACAGCTTCACGCTTGTAACACTGCCGTCTGAAATTGTTATCCAGTTGGACTTATCAAGAGAATATGCCATCCCAACGCTAAGTCCACTTAAGGTATAGTTTGATCCGGTAAAGGAAGCGCTTGGCGTGGTTTCTTTTTTACCTGTAAAATCCTTGATTGTAACAGTAACAATATCACTTGTAAGCAGATTGCCATGAGCCCTGACTCTTACATCATAGCTTCCTGCTTTAAGTCCCATGACAGTGTTTCCGCCAATCGTTATCCAGTTATTTGAACCCGATACGCAGTATTCCTCATCCGTTGAAGTATTATTAAGGCCTCCGGTTCCACCCATTGTGGATACGTCTATTGGGCTGACTCCCGTAGGTGCATCTGCCTTATCAATCCAAATAATCTGTGGCTCAGAGTCTGTCTCGTTTTCAACTCTTCCCACAGCTACTACCAGGATCTCATATAAATGATTAACATCGTACAGCACCTGACTTCCCGATATAGGGGTACTCCAGGTGAAACCGCCGTCAAGGGAATACTCTGAATAGTCCGGGATATTGCTCAGGACCCCTGTAGAAGCCTCAAACTGTGCCGCAGGAGTATCCCTCTGTATGACCGGTATAGGTGTGGGCTCCGGCGTAGGAATCGGTGTAGGTTCCGGCGTGGGCTCAGGAGTAGGTTCCGGAGTCGGCTCAGGTGTTGGTTCCGGAGATGGATCGTGTGTGGGATCCCGAGTTGGAATCGCCGTAGGCTCCGGGGTAGGAACTGCTGTTGGTTCCGGTGTGGGCTCAGGTGTTGGCGCAGGATCAGAATAATCCCCACCATAGCCTGCGCCATCATCATTTAGCGCCCAGCCGTCAATCATATCTTCTATTTCGTCATCCGTAAGATCGTCAGCTGCAGTACTAACAGCAAAGGACGGTGCCAAAAGTCCTGCTATTAATATGGCGCAGGCCGATCTTACAGCTATATTCTTCCATTTCTTCATATTTACCTCCAATTTACGGTCTTTTATTTTATACAGTTTAAAGACAAGTGGATTTCCATTGAATTCTGTACTTTAAGGAATCTGATGCAATCATATATGCAGCATTCAATCCAACATTTGGTATTTAATTATACCACATAACACATTATAATCGAGCAGAAAAACAGCCGCCCGTTGTGGCGGCTGTATATCATATATACTAAATTTATTGTCTAGCCTTCAATCCTGATCCTGCCGGCTACGCCCTTAAGCTCAGACAGTCTGTCTGCAAAGGCTTTCTCCGTCATACGGCCTGTGATAACAGCGAAGCCATCCGGATCCTCTTCAATTTTAATAATCGAAACCTCACCGAAAGCCGCTTCTATATCTGCGATCATTTCCTCGCTTTTTCCGTTGAATCTTACAAAGAATTCTCTGGATGCTCCATCAAGGCTTGAAAGCTCCATCTTATCAGCTGACCAGCCGTTACCAACATTATGGTCAAGGCTTCTTACCGCTTCAACGACATCAGACACAACCGCACTCGCCGTGGGAAGCTTGCCTGCACCGCTGCCGTAGAGCATTATATCTCCGAGAACATTTCCTCTTATAAATACTGCATTAAACACACCGTTTACGCCATAAAGAGGATTATCGGAAGCAACCAGGAAGGGAGCAACCATGACATAAGTATTATCACCTATAGCAGTGGATGATGCCAGAAGCTTGATAGCCCGTCCCATCTTCTTTGCATATAAAATATCAGTTGCGGTGATCTTCGTGATTCCATCTGTATATATATCCTCGAACTCAACATTCTTTCCTGTTACCAGGGATGTAAGTATTGCTATCTTACGACAGGTATCATAGCCTTCAATATCAGCCTCCGGATTAGCCTCTGCATAGCCCAGTTCCTGAGCCTTCTTAAGAGCCTTATCAAAATCCCAGCCCTCATCAGCCATCTGAGTCAGGATATAGTTGGTGGTACCGTTTAATATTCCCATTACCGCCTCAATCCTGTCAGCGGTTATTGAGGTTTCAAGAGGTCTGATCACGGGAATGCCGCCGCCTACACTTGCCTCAAAAAGGAAATTAACGTTTTTGTCCCTTGCTATTTGCATAAGCTCCGGTCCATAGGCTGCAACAAGTGCCTTGTTAGAGGTACATACGCTCTTACCGGCAAGTAAGCTTTCCTTAACAAATTTATAAGCAGCTCCTGTTCCGCCCATAACCTCAATAACTATTCTTACTTCATCATCCTTTAAAATAGTATCAAAATCATGTACCAGGACCTTTTCCACCGGGTCCCCCGGAAAATCCCTGAGATCAAGGACATACTTAACATTTACCTCTTCCCCGGCATTTTTATTGATGATCTCCTGATTGGTACTGATAACCTCAAAAACTCCGGAACCTACTGTACCATATCCAAGAACTGCTACATTTACCATCGTAATTCTCCTTTGAATCCTGTTAAAACATTACTGGTTGTTGATCCATTTAAGATAGGCATTGATAAATGGATCTATATATCCGTCAAGTACTGCATCTGCCTGGGCAACTTCTGCATTTGTCCTGTGGTCTTTGACCATAGTGTAGGGCTGCAGTACATAGGATCTTATCTGTGAGCCCCAGGCTATTTCCTTGATATCGCCTCTTATATCTGACAGCTTCTCGGCATTTGCTGCCTTTTTAAGCATAAAGAGCTTGGCTTTTAACATCTGCATTGCCTTATCTTTATTCTGGAACTGGCTTCGCTCATTCTGACACTGTACAACAATACCCGTAGGCAAATGGGTAATTCTGATGGCAGAAGAGGTCTTGTTGATATGCTGACCGCCTGCACCTGAAGATCTGTAGGTATCTATTCTAAGATCATCATCATTGATATCAATATCAAGATCTTCTTCAATATCAGGCATTACATCAACAGAAGTAAAACTTGTCTGACGCTTGCCCTGGGCATTAAAGGGAGATATTCTCACGAGTCTGTGCACTCCCTGCTCGGATTTTAAATAGCCATAAGCATTAAGTCCGTTCACCTGGAAGGTGGCTGATTTTATTCCCGCCTCATCTCCGTCAAGGATATCAAGAACATCGATGGAAAATCCCTTCTTCTCAGCATATCTTGAATACATCCTGTAGAGCATCTGGGCCCAGTCACAGCTCTCTGTTCCACCGGCGCCTGCATTTATCTTGATAATTGCATTATAAGTATCGTATTCACCCGACAAAAGTGTGCTGATCCTTAAGGTTTCTAGCTTTTCAGTAAAATCAGCAAACTCAGCCTGGATATCCGGCACCATTGCCTCATCATTCTCCTCATAGGCCATGGCAATAAGCTCGCCTATGTCACTATGCTGACTTTTTAAGGAATTAATAAGGCCTACCGTATCCTCTAAATCCTTAAGCTCCTTGGTAAGCTTCTGGCTTCTCTCATTATTGTCCCAAAAATCAGGAGCTTCCATTTCCCTGTGAAGTTCCTCTATCCTCTGTTCCTTAGCCGAGATCATAAGAGCTGATTCAATCTCAGCAAGGGGAGCCGAAAGATTTCCTAATTCTGTTTTAATCTGATCTAATTCAACCATGCTTCTTCGTTTACTTTCTGCCGCAGCACTGCTTATACTTCTTACCGCTTCCGCAAGGGCAGGGATCATTGGGATAAACCTTATCGCTTTCCCTTCTGATGGACTTCTTGGGACCTGAATCATCCTTGTTGGTACCGGTGATCTTGGCAACCTCTTCACGTTCAATCTTCTGTTCTACCTTGACATGGAAGAGAACTCTTACTGTCTCCTCACTGATAGCATCTGTCATGGCATTGAACATGTCATAGCCCATCATCTTATATTCCACAAGGGGATCTCTCTGACCATAGGCCTGCAGACCGATTCCCTGTCTGAGCTGTTCCATATCATCGATATGGTCCATCCACTTTCTGTCTATTACCTTAAGCAGTACAACTCGCTCTAATTCTCTTATCTGTTCCGTTGTAGGGAACTCAGCTTCCTTTGCCTCGTAAAGCTTTACAACCTCTTCCTTGAGATTGTGGATCAACTCTTCCTTCTTAAGTCCCTTAACATCCTCTGCCGTGATCTCCTTAACAGGAACTGTAGCTCTTAAATGTTGGTTAAGCTCGGCAAGTTCCCAATCCTCAGGATTAGACACCTCACCCACACACATTTCAACCGTGTTCTCAACAAACTCAGTTGCCATCTTGAAAATAACATCCCTCATGCTTTCGCCATCAAGCACCCGGCGTCTCTCAGCATAAATGATCTCACGCTGTTCATTCATAACCTGGTCATACTCAAGCAGGTTCTTACGTACACCGTAGTTGTTATTTTCTATACGCTTCTGGGCAGTTTCAATGGCGTTGGAAAGCATCTTATGTTCAATCTGCTCTCCATCCGGAACACCGAGAGTGTTAAATACATTCATAAGCCTCTCGGAACCGAAGAGTCTCATGAGGTCATCCTCAAGGGATATGAAAAATCTGGATTCTCCGGGATCTCCCTGTCGGCCTGCACGACCTCGCAGCTGATTGTCAATTCGTCTTGACTCATGACGCTCTGTGCCTATGATTTTCAGGCCGCCTGCGGCCATGGATTCATCATCAAGCTTAATATCCGTACCACGACCTGCCATATTTGTTGCAATGGTAACAGCACCGTGCACACCGGCTTCAGCTACGATGGCTGCTTCAAGCTCATGGAACTTGGCATTTAAGACTTTATGCTGTATACCGCGTCTGGTCAGCTGTTTTGAAAGCTCCTCTGACGCCTCAATGGTTATTGTACCAACCAGGATAGGCTGTCCTGTTGCATGTGCCTCTTCTATTTCATCACAGATAGCGCGGATTTTCTCCTTGTGAGTCTTATAAACCGCATCCTGTCTGTCTATTCTCTGAACAGGTCTGTTTGTGGGAATCTCAATAACATCCATTCCGTAGATATCACGGAATTCCTTCTCCTCAGTAAGGGCGGTACCGGTCATACCGCACTTCTTCTCAAACTTGTTGAAGAAATTCTGGAAGGTAATGGTTGCAAGAGTCTTGCTCTCACGCTTAACCTTAACATGTTCCTTTGCTTCAATAGCCTGATGGAGGCCATCCGAATAACGACGGCCCGGCATGATACGTCCGGTAAACTCATCAACTATCAGTACCTGATCATCCTTAACGACATAATCCTGATCTCTGAACATCAGGTTGTGGGCACGAAGTGCCAGGATAACATTATTCTGTATCTCAACGTTCTCTGAATCAGCCAGGTTCTCAATCTGGAAGAATTTCTCTACCTTCTCAACACCCTGGGCAGTAAGGGTAACAAATTTATCCTTCTCATTAACTATGAAGTCTCCGGTCTCTTCCCTCTCAACTCCCATGATGGCATCCATCTTGGAAAGTTCTTCCATATCCTCACCACGCTTAAGCTGTCTGGCAAGGACATCACATACCTCATAAAGTTTGGTGGACTTACCGCTCTGTCCGGATATGATAAGAGGAGTACGGGCTTCATCAATAAGTACTGAATCCACCTCATCGATGATGGCATATGACAGATCCCTGAGTACAAGCTGTTCCTTGTAGATAACCATGTTGTCACGCAGGTAGTCAAAGCCCAGCTCGTTGTTGGTAACATAGGTAATATCACAGTTATAGGCAGCACGTCTTTCCTCAGGCTTCATCTGGTTAAGAACCACACCTACGGTAAGGCCCAGGAATTCATGTACCTGTCCCATCCACTCCGCATCACGGTTAGCAAGATAATCATTGACGGTTACAACGTGAACCCCCTTGCCATCAAGAGCATTAAGATAGGCCGGAAGTGTAGCAACAAGGGTTTTACCTTCACCGGTTCTCATCTCGGCAATACGTCCCTGATGAAGGATGATTCCGCCGATAAGCTGAACCCTGTATGGTTCCATTCCAAGTACTCTCTTGGCTGCTTCTCTTACGGTTGCATATGCTTCAGGCAGAAGGTCATCAAGTGACTCCCCATCAGCGTGTCTCTTCTTGTATTCTATTGTGAGGGCTCTGAGCTCTGCATCAGACAGACCCTGCATTTTAGGTCTTAAAGCCTCAATCTTTTCAACTAATGGCATAACAAGCTTAACTTCACGCTCGCTATGTGTTCCAAAAATTTTCTCGATTATATTCATATTATATTCCTCACATATACGCCATGATAAAGGACTTCTGACGTTTCCCAAACGTTCCTTATTACAATACATATTTACTCATGGCAAGCCAATCATCATATTATCACAAACAGGTCTTAATTACAACCTATAGCCAAAATCACCCCTTCTTTTTAGACAGGCCCCAAGCTTTTGATTTTCGCGTGTCTAGGGCGGTCTTATATTTGCATGTAGGCATAAAATCATGTATAATTTTTCTGTTTAAAATAGGAGGCTATACATGGAAAAAGAAGTTGGCTGTTTTAAAATATGGACAGATGAAGAAAACAAGAGAATCGTGTATTCCAGGGGAACAGGCGTGGCTCATGCTCACGAGATTGAGTGGCTTTATGAGACCATAAGCGAGTTCGTTAAGGAAAATAAATGGGATGATGAGAAGGGCTTCTGCTACATGGCTTTTATTGAGGAGCTGAATCAGGTAAGTCCCAAGGGCAGCATCCAGTATGTGGAGCTTCACAGAACACTTGAGGCACTTAACTGTAAGTGCATTGCCTATATTGAGGGTAATTCCTACGAGGTTTCAGTTCAGTCCTATAAGCATAAGCAGGAAAGCAACACTCCCGGAACCGTCAACAAATACTTCCCCACCAAGGTGGAGGGACTGGCATGGTTTAGTGAAAACGGATTTTAGTGAGGAGAGAAATGAGCGATAAAAAATTCTCCAAGCCCTTTGGCAATCTTAATTCATTAAAAACCAGTTTTTTCGAAAATAACGACGGTATGCTTAAAATGGCTGACGGTATGGCAGATGTGCTGCTTGACCAGCCAAAGCGTCTTACCTGCAAGATATGCGGTAAACCCCTTACAGGCATGACCTACAAGAGTCATAGGATTAGTTACATTGAATGTGCATCCTGCGGACATCTTAACAGTGAATGTGAGGACAATGACAATTTTGCCGGCAAGGTCTATGTAGAGGATGATTATTCCAAGAACTACAGTGCCAGCGATAAGGAAGCCTACATTAAACGCAGGGACATGATATACATTCCCAAGGCAGAATACTTAAGAGACTGTCTTAATAAGGAAGGTCTTGACGCGAAGGATATCAATATCCTTGATATAGGTGCAGGATGCGGGTATTTTGTATCTGCAGTAAGGTCTCTTGGCATGGAGGCAATGGGAATCGAGGTTTCCGCAAGTGAAGTGGCCCACGGAAACGCCATGTCGGATACTCCTCTGCTGACCCATATAGGCCTTACCGATTCAATCGACTACATCAAGAAGACTTCGGCAAATGTTCTTTCTGCCATTGGTGTGTTAGAGCATCTGACTCATCTTGATGAAAATCTTGAGGCTATTAAAAATAATACAAATATCAGATATGTGTATGCATCAGTTCCCATGTTCTCCTTCTCAAGCTGCTT
>R07__coassemble_519_pt1 | contig 12957 bp, 14 predicted proteins | sample R07__metabat2_low_PE_045 | metagenome-assembled genome bin R07
GGAGTGAGGACCAGTACTTCACCGGGCTTCAGGGGTTCGCCGTTGTAATTGACATTGTTGGCTCTTCTTTTCATAATTTTGTCCTTGAAAAAGCAGTAAGATCATTGACCCTGTGTACGCTTTTTTCGATATCCATTAGGTAGAGAATCGTCCCGTTTTTTAATCGGAGGTTGAAACAATCTCCTGCAATGGCGGTTCTTGGACCGAAAGTTTTAGAATTGAACACGATTCTGGTTACGGACTCAGGGTATTCGCATTCGGTTTCCTCGGAAAAAGTTTCCTCAGCGAACAGTGGATGATAAATAAAGCCGTTAATATCAGGCTCAATTCGATTAAGATTAAAGGCTGTTTCCCGGTTCCAGTCCAGCTTATCCGCTAAGGTGTCTTTCATCAGCTTATCGAAAAAATTGATTAAGTACTGTTCTGTTGGCGTAAGACCGGTTAAATCAATGCCAATAAGCGTATCCAAACTGACATTCAGCAGTTTTGCGGCAGCAGCAACAAATTCGATAGTTGGGTCAGTGGTATTCCCATCTTTCTCCAGACGCGACATATATCCTAAGCGGTTACCAGCAGCCTTCTCAATTTGCCCAATCTTGACATTTGGATTCTGCCGAAGCAACAGCCGGATATTTGCAAAACATAGACTCTTATTAAAATACTTGTTATCAAGAAGAAGCTTCTCCAGCTCGGACAACAAACGGACCCATTCGTTTCGCTTGTTTTCGGTATCTGCATATTTTCCCTGGATGTCATCTTCAGAACCATATTCTTTTTCCAATCCGGTAACAGTCTGCGCATCATTGGCTTTGCGGGCAACAGATATTTTATCGACGGCAAGCTGAAGCTCAGCCAGCGATACAGTCAGTTCATTTATATGGCTAGTTACGGTATTTACTTTGTCTAAAATTTGCTCTTTTGGAACCGGGCCTAATATGGCATCAAATAGAAATGTATTGACAGCATCCATGTCATTGTTTTTTGCTTCGCCAGAATTCATAATAAAGGCCTCCTTGCATTTGTATGCGATTATTATATCATATTTGCCCCATTTGTCAATATATGCAAATATATAAATGTATTTGCATATATGTGCAAACTAGAGAAGGGGAGGAACTAAATGGCTAACCTATTTGCTACTGAAATGCAATTCAGCAAAAAAGGGTGCCATTGGATATACTTGTCCTGCAAACACATCCATGGCACCCTTTAGCCTTTACACCGGAACCCTTTATCCAGCGTTTCTATATTTCATTACTGGCCCACTCATTGTAGCCGTTTGTTCCTCTTACTTTGATTCCCTGTTTCCCAGTGCGGCGGATCACAACATCATCACCGCGCTCCAACACAGTACGGATATGTTCCATGAGCTGCCGGTATGGTGGGGCTGCATCGAGGGGAATCATCTGCCGCATTTTCTGAGTGGCAGGATTAATCTCATAAACCCGTTTGCAGCAGGGGCATTGCTTATATACCAGAAGTGATGTGGTTGTTTCCGGAATGGCCCATGCGTCGTTTGAATGACATGGGAAGGGGATTCTTATAGCATCGTCCATAATTCCTTTGTAGATTCCTTTCGCTGATAATAGATTAGAGATAGGAGAAGAGCACGCTCATTCTCTCGTTGAGGAGACGCATACCTTTCTGGCACAGGAGGTCAAGCTGTTCCAGTTCTTCCGGGGAGAAGCTATCCTCACCGGCATTAAAAATCTGGTTTGCGCGGGACTCAATGCTAATCCGGTTAAAAGCATCCTGGAGCTTGTACGCATTCAGCATGGAACGCGGAATATCCTTAATTTCGTTTGCGGTTACAGTAATCATGATATGTGCCTCCTGTATTAAAGCTCTTTCAGTACTCTTACAGCGACACCTTGAATGGAAAAGGTATCTGGTTTTATATCCTGATAGCCCTTGTTACGGTTCTCAGGATGTAGATAGTAACGATTGTTCTCTGTTTTCAGCAGTGTTTTCAGTGTGCTTTCATAGTCGACAAGGGCAGCTACGATATCACCAACATGGGCTTCTGTTGTGCGGCGGATGATGACCAGGTCGCCATCATCGATCCCAACATCAACCATGGAGTCACCGGAGGCGCGTAGCATGAAGAACTCACCGGGGCCGAACAGTTCTCGGGGCATGGAGAAGAATCTGTCGGTTACCTCTATCTGCTCTGATGGTGTGCCGCAGGGAATCACACCGGAATATGGAATGCGGACCTGATCGGTGCAGTTCTTGTTAGAAACTGCAGTGGTGATAGTACGACCGTCGTAATGCAGAATGCCTTCTTGGTCCAGTTCCTTCAGGTAGGCCCAGACAGTGGCTTTTGTAATACCGATAGCATCAGCAATCGTTTGAGTGGATGGCGAAAGCTCATGCCTGATAAGGTACTGTTCGACGAAATCACGGATTCGGTCCTTTTTTTCCTGCTTTGCCTGCTGTCGCAGATTCATGTACATTGCCTCCAATAAAAACAACTTCTGAAATTCGCTAAACGAATCGTATGATGAAATAATACACCATAATTTATAGCACTGCAAGAGGAAATTTTCTTTAGGTCAAAACATTGACCTAATTGATAAAATTCTCTTGTTGCAGTGCTATGTAAGTGATATGATAAAAATGGAAATAATAGGCGGTGATAAAGATGGAAAAGAAGCTTGACCCCAAAGGAAGACCTCTGTATTTATACAGGTATATGTTTGAGAACACGGATAAAAACCATACCCTGACTCTAGAGCAGATCATGGAGGTGCTCCATAACGCTGGATTTGCGGGAAATGCTCACACTATCCGGGATGATATAAAGGCCCTGAATTCGATTGGTCGTACAATCGAAGCGGAGCGGGTTGGCGTCACGATGCATTACTATTGCGACAAACGACCACTGGATAACTCAGAACTGAAGCTGATCATCGATGCGGTTGTAGCCAGCCGTTCCATTGGCAAACTGGAGAGCGACAACCTGATTCAGAAGCTCCTGTGCCTTACAAACACACAGGCTGCTGAGGAGCTTGAAGTTGGCACTGAGGTCGATAGAAAAGTGAAGACGGAAAATAAAGACGTTGGCCTGACAGTAGCCGTAATCACCAAGGCTATTTATCTGCAGAAAAAAGTAGCTTTCCAGTACTATGAGCTTGTTACAGGACCGGAAAAAATACTGAGACGGGAAGGTGCCTCGTATGTGATATCGCCGTATATGACCTGTGAAGTAGACAACCGGTATTATGTGGTTGGCTGGTCCGATGACCATAATGAAATCCGGCACTACCGTGCAGATCGCATTGTTACAGCCCCGACTATTCTGGATGAAGATCAGGTTCCAGCACCGGAAACATTTGATCCGGCAACTTACACGAATCCTATATTTGATATGTTCAGGGGAGAAGAAGCACAGGTTGTCCTGGAATACGAGGCCTCAATTCGGAAAAATATTATAGACCGCTTTGGCGCAGATGTTCCTACAGAGAAAATCAAAGAAAACAGATATAGAAGCACGGTGACCGTTATGGTCGGGAATACATTCTTCGGTTGGGTATTTATGTTTGGGCCGGATATGCAGATAATGGGGCCTGATTGGGTTGTGGAGAAGTTTACTGGAATGCTGGGGAAGGTACAGAATTTCAACAAACAGGAAAAATAAAGAACTATTAGAAAACAATTGAAAAAGGGTTTATATCGAACATCAAAAATGGGATGAATGGAAGGAGTAAACAAATGTCAATAACAGCAGAAAAACTAGACGAAATTATGCATGATCCGAAAGTTACGGACGATGAAAAATTCCTGATAGCATATATGTCGAGCGAGAGACTTAAATATGGCATGGCGCTTCTCGGTATGCGTGGGCCAGAGGAATTTTTCATCAAGATGATTTATGATCATCTTGATGGTGACCACCTTTTATTTGGATGTGAAGTAAAGCCAAATCTGTGGGCTGAATTTGAATCGGTCTGCAAGGGAAATAAAAGTACTATATCTGGGTATCAGATTTCTAAATTGTTTTTTGATTTCCGAAAGCTTGAGACATCTTTGAGCACAATCGAAATATTTCCAGTTTACTACAAACTCGGAGTTGTCGAGAAACAATTTTCTGAATTTTCGCAGGAAAAGGGATTATTCGGCAGAAGATATGAGCCCAAAAAAACTTATGCCGATGTTATGAGAATTGCAAGGAAAATTCTACGATATTACGAGTCCGTATTAGATGATTTAACACAACCTGAGCCTAGTATAAATATTGGTGGGATAGATTTGACGGGTGGTGTCAATAAGGTGTATGCTGAAATAATTAACAGTGCACGTGTAGCCGTCAAAAATAACCTGGGGATTAATATGCCAGCACGCATTGAGCCAGAAATGTATATCAGAGATAATATTCATGCCAAGCTCCTGCTAGCCATTGAGCATAATGATGCTTCATCATATAAGGAATGCTTGGAACAGCTTGGCCCTGCGTATGAAAAGGGTGTTAGTAAATATCTTAAAACAGTGGATTTCCCTAAATAATGATTGTTCAAAGAATGGGTGTGAAAAAATGGGGCTGTTTAGACGAAAAAGTGATCATGATAAGAAAGTGGAAAAGGCTTATAAATGCTATAAGAGTGATGCTGCACTTAAGTTATTCCCTAAGGGCCTAAGTCAGGCGGATGAGATTATTCGTGGAATTGCGGATATTTGTGCAATCAATCTCGAAAAAAGCGATGCTCAGCAGTATTTTGAATTGCTAAATATTTATTCTGATACATATACTCGATACGTTTCTGATTCTATCGGCATTCCTTATGGTACAGATGAGTCTAAAAAATTAGATGGTCATTTCAATTCTCTCGCATTATCTGCCGTGAAAAGCCTTATCTCTAAAGATGCTGCCTTTGCAGATTCCTGCATTTATGTACTACATTCCATGTACCTCTATGGCATGGTACTTGAAATGCATCGTCTCGGTATGAACTGATTTTGAATATGAAAAGAACCATCTGCAGCAGGTGGTTCTTTTCATATTCGGGTATTCAATCGATATCCTTTCTGTTATTTCTTATACTTGGCTTGAGACATTATTTAGGGCAATATTTTGACCTCTTCGGATATTTCCATACCATGCGATTGTAAAAAAACGCCAGCCATGGTAAAATGAACATAATTATACACACCTGAGAGAAGGCGCAGACATGACCATTATTCCGAAGAGCCAGATGACTGAAGAGGACATCAAGCTGAACTTTATCACCCCAGCGCTCATTGCCAGAGGCTGGAAGAACAAGATCACCATGGAGACAGCTGTCAAGCTGACCGATGGTAAGATCAATCTGCGTGGTAACCTGGTGGCCCGCTCTGCGCCCAAGAAGGCGGACTACATCCTGTATATCAATGCCAATAACCCCATTGCCATTGTAGAGGCAAAGGACAACCATCACAGCGTTTCCTTTGGTATGCAGCAGGCAAAAACTTACGCCCAGATGCTGGACATCAAGTTTGCCTATAGCTCTAATGGTGATGGCTTTGCCGAGTTCGATTTCCTTACGGGGATTGAACGGCAACTGGGCCCGGACGAGTTCCCTACCCCAGATGAGCTGCTGGCCCGCTATAAGCAGGAGGCCGGTATCACCCCTGAGCAGGAGGCCATCCTCAATCAGCCCTATTACTCCAGCCAGACAACCTTCCCGCCCCGCTACTATCAGCGGATTGCCATCAACCGCACACTGGAGGCCATTGCGAAGGGCCAGAATCGACTGCTGCTGGTGATGGCCACCGGGACAGGCAAGACCTACACGGCCTTTCAGATTGTCTACCGTCTGCTGCAGTCAGGTATGAAAAAGAAAATACTCTATCTGGCGGACCGGAACATTCTGGTGGATCAGTCCATCTCGCAGGACTTTGCCCCGCTGGAGAAGGTCATTCACAAAGTGAATGTGGCCAAGGACGACCCCAGCACCATCACATCCCATCAGGTCTACTTCTCTCTCTATCAGCAGCTTGTTGGGGATGATGATCAGGAACACTTCAGTGAGCTCTTCCGGCCGGACTTCTTCGACCTTGTCATCGTGGATGAGTGTCACCGCGGCTCGGCTAAGGAGGAAAGCCGCTGGCGCAGGATTCTTGACTACTTCGCAGGTGCTACCCAGATCGGCATGACTGCCACTCCTAAGGAGACCAAATACATCTCCAACATCAATTACTTCCATGAGCCCATCTACACCTACTCTCTGAAAGAGGGCATTGAGGACGGCTTCCTGGCCCCCTTTAAGGTCATCAACATCAAGACCGATATCGGTGACGGATGGCGTCCCTATAAAGGTCAGCGGGATGTCAACGGCAATATAATAGAGGACCGCATTTACACCAACAGCGATTATGATTACAATATTATCATAGAAGACCGCATTCAGCAGGTAGCAGCGGAGATCACACGCTACCTGAAGGCCACTGATCGCATGGCAAAGACCATTGTGTTCTGCGCCAACGAGGACCACGCCGAGCGCATGCGGATTGCTCTGGCCAATCTGAACGCGGACATGGTGAGAGAGAACCCGGATTATGTGGTTCGCATCACCGGCAGTGATACCTACGGCAAGAGCAAGCTGAGCTACTTCATCTCTGTCTCGGCGCCCTACCCGGTTATTGCCACAACCTCCAAGCTGCTCTCCACCGGAGCCGACTGTAAGATGACAAAGCTCATTGTGCTGGATGAGATGATCTCCTCCATGACAGAGTTCAAGCAGATCATCGGTCGTGGCACACGTCTGCGTGAGGCTGAGGGGAAGACACACTTCGTGGTCATGGACTTCCGCAATATCTCACGGCTTTTTGCTGACCCGGACTGGGACGGTCCCATTGAGATGGATGATGACTTCGACCCCAACCGCAAGAAGGGTGTTGACCCCAATCCACCCGACCCGCCGATTGGTCCGGTCGACCCTCCATATAAGAAGAAAAAGTACATTGTTGACCGTGATGGCTGCAGGGTCGAGATTGTCCAGAAGGTTGTGGCCATCTACGACAGCAACGGTAAGCTGCTCCGGCAGGAGAGCATTACCGATTATACCAAAACCAACATCCTCGGTGAATATGCTACACTGGATTCCTTCATCCGCAGCTGGAAGGCCGATAAGGATAAGACCGAGGTCCGGGATATGCTCCGGGAGCGTGGCGTTGATCTGGATGCCATGAAGCAGGAGCAGAGCATGGAAGATGTGGACGATTTCGATTTCATCTGCCATGTGGCCTATGACAAAAAGCCCCTGACCCGCCGGGAACGTGCAAACAACGTAAAGAAGCGAGACTTCCTGAGCCGCTTCAGTGGTGTGGCCCGCCAGGTGCTTGAGGCACTGCTGGAGAAGTATATGAACTCCGGCATCGGGGATATCGGAAAAACTGAAATATTAAAGCTCGACCCCTTCCTGAAGCTGGGCAAGCCCTCCAAGATTGCCGGATACTTTGGCGGCAAGGCGGGGTACCTGAAAGCTGTTCAGGAACTGGAAGACGCAATCTATGAAGATGAGGTGGGTTGAGTATGGGAATTTATGTTATTTTATTGATATGTTCTTTACTTTTTCTTGTTTATACAGTAGTTAATTGGCCTAATAACAAACCAGATAGTCCCAAACGTCAAAAAAGGCGTGAGGAAGCAATGGCCAAAGCGCAAACTATAGAAGCATATAAGCGCGCAAAGAAGTCGGATCAAATAGACTTCACAGCCGATGCATTTATGTTTGCCTGTATAGCTATAATGCTCGCTATTGTTTGCATTTACGCAATTTTCTTCAGTTAACGAAAACATCAGAGGTAATATAATGAGTAATTTATCTGGTTTTGTAAAACGCATCCGCGATATTATGCGGAATGACGCAGGCATCAACGGCGATGCACAGAGAATTGAACAGATCGCCTGGATGCTATTTCTGAAGGTCTACAGTGCCAAGGAAGAGGACTGGGAGATGGATGAGGACGATTATGAGTCTATCATCCCCGAGGAGTGTCGCTGGTCCAACTGGGCTGTGGACGATAAGTCCGGGAATGCCATGACCGGGGATGCCCTTCTGAACTTTGTCAACAACACCCTCTTTCCCACGCTCAAGACTCTACCCGTCACCACAGATACCCCCATCAAGAAAGCCATCGTGCAGACCACCTTCTCTGATGCCAACAACTACATGAAGGACGGTGTTCTGCTGCGGCAGGTTCTCAATGTCATTGACGAGCTGGATCTGGGGGATTATGAGGAGAGCCACGCCTTTGGCGAGATTTACGAGTCCATCCTGAAGGAACTGCAGTCTGCAGGCTCCTCCGGCGAGTTCTACACGCCCCGCGCGGTCACAGATTTCATGGCCACTATGATCAACCCGCAAATCGGTGAGACCATGGCGGACTATGCCTGCGGCACTGGCGGCTTTATTACAAGCTGGCTGAAGCAGCTGAAGCCCAAGGTAAAGACCATTGAAGATGAGGAGGCTTACTCAAACTCCATCTATGGCATTGAGAAGAAGCAGTTCCCCTATATGCTCTGTATCACCAACATGCTGCTGCATGACATTGATGTGCCCAAGGTCTACCATGACAACACCCTGCTGCGGGATGTACTGGACTACACCGAGGCCGACAAGGCAAGCGTAATTTTAATGAATCCTCCTTACGGGGGCTCTGAAAAAGCCGAGGTCAAGAACCACTTCCCAACAGACCTTGCTTCCAGTGAGACGGCTGATCTTTTCATGTCCGTCATCATGTACAGACTGAAGAAGAACGGTCGGGCTGCAGTCATCCTGCCAGATGGTTTCCTCTTCGGCACAGACAATGCAAAGGTAGCCATTAAGAAGAAGCTACTCTCCGAGTTTAACCTCCATACCATCATCCGTATGCCGGGCAGCGTGTTCTCACCCTATACTTCCATCACCACGAATATTCTCTTCTTCGACAACACCGGCAAGACAGAGGAAACCTGGTTCTACCGACTGGATATGCCGGATGGCTACAAGCACTTCAGCAAGACCAAGCCCATGAAGCTGGAGCACTTTGCCCCGGTCATGGACTGGTGGAACAACCGCACAGAGCTCACGGTAGACGGCTTCGACAAGGCGAAGAAGTACAGCTATGAACAGCTCACCGGTGAGCTGGGCTACAACCTGGACCAGTGCGGCTACCCCCACGAGGAAGAGGAGATTCTGGACCCCATGGACCTGATCCAGCGGTATCAGGAGCAGCGTGCCAGCCTCAACGCTGAGATTGACCGGGTACTGGCGGACATCTCTGCCATTCTTGGGGGTGTGGGAGAATGACACCACAAGAGCTCAAGAACAGTATTCTTCAGCTTGCTATACAGGGAAAACTTGTGGAGCAGCGAGAGGAAGAAGGTACCGGTGAAAAATTGTACCAGCAGATTCAGGACGAGAAGGCCGCACTCATCAGGGCTGGGAAAATCAAAAAGGAAAAGCCACTGCCCGAGATCACCGAGGACGAGATCCCGTTTGAGATACCGGAGAGTTGGCAGTGGGTGCGTTTGAGCACAGTTATTACATTGCTATCAGGTGCTGATTTAACCCCGGATAAATATAATGATAAATCGTACGGCATTCCTTATATTACAGGCGCAAGCAATATTGAAAATGGTGCTATCATCATTAACAGATGGACAGAACAGCCTAATAACAACGCCCATAAGGGTGATTTACTTTTAACCTGTAAGGGCACCGTAGGCAAAACAGCTATTTTACAGTTTGAGGCCGTTCATATTGCAAGACAAATCATGGCATTAACCCCGATTTTCGCCGACACAAATTATATAGATTATTTTATTCAAAGTCAGGTTGACAAGCTGAAATCACAAGCTAAAAGCATGATACCCGGAATTGAACGTGCCAATGTTCTGAAGCTCGAATTTCCCCTCCCACCCCTCGCCGAACAGCATCGCATTGTGGAAAAAATCGAAGAGCTTCTGCCCTATATCGACCGCTACGAACAGGCCTGGACCAAGCTCGAAGCCTTCAACAGGAGCTTCCCCGGCGATATGCAGAAATCCATCCTCCAGATGGCCATCCAGGGCAAGCTGGTAGAGCAGCACCCAGAAGAAGGCACCGGAGAAGAACTGTACAGAGAGATTCAGTCTGAGAAGGCCGCACTCATCAAGGCCGGGAAAATCAAAAAGGGAAAGCCACTGCCTGAGATTACGGAGGACGAGATTCCATTTGAGATACCGGAGGGTTGGAAGTGGGTAAGATTTACAGATGTTATTGATGTTAGGGATGGGACACATGATACCCCCAAATATGTCTTGAATGGTATACCTTTGGTTACAAGTAAGAATCTAGTAGACGGGCAAATTGATTTTGAAACAACAAAGCCAATTTCAGAGAAAGATGCTGATATTATAAATCAGCGATCTGCTGTAGATGACGGGGATATCCTTTTCGCAATGATTGGTACTATTGGAAATCCCGTACTCGTTAAGAAGGACAGAGAGTTTTGTATAAAAAACATGGCGCTATTTAAGGCAATAAATCAGGGTCTTTTTGATATGGAATACTTTCTACTGTTCCTTCAGAATGAACAGTATGCCATGAAGAAAAAAGCAAGTGGCGGAGTGCAGTCATTTGTTTCACTTAAATTCCTTAGAAATTACTTGATTCCCCTTCCACCCCTCGCTGAGCAAAAGCGTATTGTAGTCAAACTGGAAGAAATCCTGCCACTGTGTGAAAGGTTGAAATCATGAGAACAATTGCACTACGCTTTTCAAATAATTTTGCTCCTGAGAGTGGCACGATTGCCGCCCATGAAGAGCTTATAGCCAGAAATGGCTATGTCTGGTACGGGAAACTTGGTTCCCCGCTTTCCACAAAAGTAATTGAGGCCGTCCTTAAGAATGAAGATGCCAGATTTCTGCTAATCCACAGTGGAACACAAAAACGCTACTGGGCACATATATCAGCCATCCAGCGCGAACAGCCGAATCTGGGCGAAGTACCGGAATATTATCATGATAAGGCCGATAAGATTCATGCATGGTTTAAGGTCACAAGATTTGAAAATGCCGACCCTAAAGTCATGTCCCATTGCGTTGTAGCTTCATCGCAAATGCCCCTATCCGCAGCTTCACGCCACAGCATGAGCCCATATTTTATAATTGATTACAAGGAATAACGCAAACAGCCTGCACCACCAAACATGGTGATGCAGGCTACCTTTATAGGTGCTTTTGCTGATGTTGCGCCCAATAGCTAATCGTTAATTGGGTTGTGCATTGCCTAATAAAAAATAGAAAAATACTTCCAAAATCTGCGTGAGAACATTCAGACAATTTTTTTGACAAGACCCGTTAGGGCTTGAAATACAACAAAAAGTTCCGAAAACTACTGGGAATGCGCGACAAAACTATAAAAATAAGCGGCCCAATATTGGCCACTAATCGTTGCATTGTATTAAGAGTTGTGTCTGGAGGTTCCTTGGGACACAGATTTGATACAATCAAACGATTGTAGAGGCTTTGCACCCCCCTATTTGTGAGCTGCTGCGCTCCTTTGATGTTTTAAGAAATGCTTATTAGTTCAGTCCAGAAGTTCTTTTAGAGGTGTTCCATCAGCGGTTTTCCACACAACCCAACCGCTGGTGCTGGAGCCACAGACAAAATCTGAAGCGCCAGATGGAGTGTTAAATAACACATCGGATTGTAGAATGCTGCCTACTACCAAATTTTTTAATTGCTCTCTTTTCTTCAGGGCAAAGGGCGGGCAGCTTCTAGTTACGGTGTCAGAGATTCGACTGCCAGCTAAAACTACAAAACCATCACTTGTACGTTTGCCAGTGGCATTTGCTTTCCCTTGGGTACAGTATAGCAACTGGTCGGCAGGTGATTCGTCTGCACCTAGATCGGTGGCTGCTAACGGTTCAAAGGCTTTATGACCAAGTGTTCCGATGATTATCCTTGCGTTGTCGATAAAGTCTTCAAGCTCGCTAATTTTCTCTTCAGTAGGATTGCCAGGGGTTGGATCATTCCCGTTTTTCACGATGTACCGTCCAGCAGCTACAGCCAAAGCGTAGAATCGATGCTCAAGATAACTGATTTCCGTTGGCCCCATGGAATCATTGGAGGTTGTCAGTGCGATTGCCTCTGTCCAATAGTCCTTCTTAGGGTTCTTGTTGTGCTCCTGCAAACGCGTTAGAATGCCCTCGCCGTTTTTTCGAACTCCGGCTTGACCAACATAGATAAAATGCTGATTTTCCTGATCATCCTGACCGAAAAGGAAATAGACACCTGTCTGTTTTAACTCAGGACGGTCTTTGCACTGGTCAAGAGAGGTGCGCGGAATCTTAAAAGCAAGCCCAGTCCAGTTTGCAAGGGTGCATTTAATCCTCCCGTTTACATCTCCATCCATTAGGAAGAGATTGATGCTTTTACCTCTGCTCAATGATCTCACTCCTTAGGTGCCAATTGCCGGATGTCCCAGGAACTGGCGTTATGGACCTCAAGGCCCTGTTCCAATGCATATCTGACCGTGTACGCTGTACCGCCTGTTCTGCGATTGCAGTAGCTGATGCAGTAACCAGAGCCATCAACGAGCTTTCGGTCACGGGCCAGATAGACATCCCTGGTGTATTCCTGCTGGGTATATACGACCTTGTCGCTCTTTTTGAGAATTATCTCCTGCCGCTGTTTCTGCTCATCCGTCCACTTCTCCATCCACCCAGGGAAGGGGAGAACAGAGATGATTTTTATCCTTTCGTCAGCCTTGTCCCGGAGATCGATAAGATACTCAGCCATCAGCATATCAAAGCCAATCGCCCCACCAACACCGAAGTACTTGACATCTTGACTCAGAAGTCGCCAGAGGATATGCTGGACGCGGGCCAGAATCTTACGCTCATTAAGTGGATCAATGTCCCTATGACCGGTGAAGCAGCAGGTTTGTGATTTGAAATCAGCCATGATAACCTCCTGGGTGTAGGTCACCCTCTGTATTTATTATACTATCG
>R07__coassemble_537_pt1 | contig 12548 bp, 10 predicted proteins | sample R07__metabat2_low_PE_045 | metagenome-assembled genome bin R07
CAGCCATCTGCTGCCACGATCCCCTTTTTGCGTTTTAACAGGCTTCGTATGGTATCATACTCATTAAGCTCACTAAAAACGCCATCGAGAGCCATCATATCTGCTGCTCGCTCCTATTTCTTATCGCTGCGGTTATAGGTGTTCATGGCCTTATCTATGCCATCATTCATAATGGTCACAATGGCATTTGCCGCATTGATATATCCCTTATCCATTCTCTCCTGGTCATCCTTGGAAAAATGTCCTAATACATAATCAGCCAGATCATAATTCTTGGGCTTTTCACCTACACCCACCCTGATACGCATGAACTGGTCCGTACCAAGATGCTGTATAATATTCTTCATTCCATTGTGACCGCCAGCGCTTCCGCCCTTTCTGATGCGCAGCTGGCCGGGGTCAAGATATATATCAACATATACTATTATCAGCTCGCTTGTAACATCGATCTCATAATAATCAGTAAGCTGCCTGACGCTTTCCCCTGACAGGTTCATGAAGGTCTGGGGCATAGCCAGGATGACCTTATTGCCTTCTATGACTCCCTTGCCGCAGACTGCCTTATGCTTCACGTAGTCAGTGCTGATATTGTACTTATCCGCCACAATTTCCATAACCGAGAAGCCCACGTTATGTCTCGTGCCGTGATACTGTGCCCCGGGGTTACCAAGGCCAACTATTATATACATACGTTTCCTCTTTCTATATCGGCGAAAATATATACCTTTTTGTCAATGCATTATGATGCTTAAGGGAGAAGAACACAAATTTGTCCCAGGCGTCGACAGCGCGAATGCGAAGATGAACTTAGAAAATCACTGACTGTACAGGGCAAATCCGCCGGATGCGGATTTAGGTGGGGTTAAGGAATGGATTCCGGGTTCCCCACCGGCCCGGAAGAAAGTATTATGTGATTTTCTTAGTGAATCAAGCAATGAGACGATGCAGCCGGACAAATGTTGTGGCTTCGACCGAAAGCAAACAAAAACAAAAAGGTATAGATTTTCGCCGGTTACATATACGCCGACGGTGTCACGAATTCTATGCTCAGGTCCTTGGACAGGCGCTCTATGTGGTGGGCGATGAGGCGGTTTCTCTCATCGGCCTCCTTGGAGAAGTCATAGTCCAGCTGCTTGTTGTAATAATCGGAACCGGACTTAAGCCCGTAGCCGTCCATTCCGGCTATAAGCACCCTGCCCACGCCTATATCTCTAAGTATTCCAAGGAGCATCAGCCCGGAGTTATCTATCACCTGCTCCTCGGGAAGCGAATAGCTGGCAAAGTTGATAACATAATCCCCATCCTGCTTCATGTTGGAGGTAACAATAGTCTTAGCCCTGGTCCTGCCCATCATCTTGGAGTATCTTCTCATATTGGAGCTGAATACATAATCCGGCTCATATTCATCAGCCGTAAAGCTTACTGCTATTTTGATGAGTCCCTCAGTCTTAAGTGCTTCGTCAACTCTGTCCTTATGGGTCACAAGACTGGAGCCGGGAGCAATCACCAGCACGGTCTTACCCTCCAATGATTTTCTAAGGTCAGAAAGGGCAGCCTTATCATCTACATAGTTATTGAAGTATTCCTGGTAATAGCGCTCCGCTGTTTCCTTCTTAAATACCAGCTTATCCTCCGGCGCCATACCTCTTAAAAGTTCATGGAAGGCCTTCTCCGAAAGGGTACCCTTCTCATCAAGGTATATTGCATAATTAGGATGACAGCCAAGGCTGGCCGACAGATAAAAGGGCAGTGAATAACCCCACTGTCTGACTTTATAAAAATCAGTCAGGTATTCATCCATTATCTCAAGCATGGGCTCGATCCTGTAGGTGGTGCCATAATTGTCATTCATGTGCTCGGCAAAAAGCTCCAGATTAAGGTTGCCGGCACCTCTTCCCATACCGAAGACACAGCAGTCTATACAGATGTCCCTCTGAAGGTTCATTTCGAGCAGCGCCTCTGCATTACCAAAGGCCTGCTGCATATTATTATGGGCATGATAGCAAAGGGCAATACCCTCTGCCATATTATTATCCGCAATAGCGCACAGGCGGGTGAACTGTTTACGCTTTATCATTCCGAAGGTATCCACAATGCACATGCCCATAGGCTTTAGAGCATTGTATTTTTTGATTCCCTCAATAAATTCAATATCGGAATACTGGTCTGTTCCAACGAAATTTACTGACAGGAGATACCCCTGCTCCTGCACGTATTTACAGTAATCATAAGCCTCGTTTATCTTATCCTTTTTAAAGATCACACGAATGCCGTCTATTGTATCCTTTGTACGCTTTTTGATATTTTCTCTTGGTACGGGAGCACTCATATCCAGCATACCAAAATAGGTTACATCGGGTGATTTTCCCTCCAGGACTTCCTTAAAATCATCCGTTGAAGGAAAGAGGGATCTGTCAGGATCATAGGTCTCGCCCTTTATAAAACCCACCTCTATCATCTCGATGCCCGTATGGGAAAGCTTCTTTATGATGCTCTTAATACCTTCATTTGTAAATTTCCAGTCGTTGATGTAGCCTCCGTCACGAAGGGTACAATCCAGTAATGATACCTTGTTCATTATTCTTAATCCTTGTTGTTTTGGTCTGCATCTGCCAGGTAATGCAGGAAGCAATATCCACTAGTCCACCATAGGCACGATCATGATGCTCTCAAGCTCCTGCCTGGGAAGGAAGGGAGCAAGGTCCTCTAAGGGAGGGCTCACCAGGGTGCCGTCCTCTAACCTCTTGGTAGAACTCTTAGGTTCCCATACCTGATCTGTGTCCGTAAATATCTCACAAAATACCGGCCCCTCGGTCTGCAGGACCCTGTCTACCATCATGTACATTTCCATATTGCTGGAGGCTCTGAAATACTGATATCCAAAGGCCCTTGCAATCTTCTCATAATCCGGGAAGGAAAGGTCTCCCGATTCAGGCCCTATTCCTACCTTACAGTGCTCCTTAAAAAGGTTATTCTGGGTGATCCTGATGGAATGGTAACCGTTATTATTGATAAGGAAGATCTTAATGGGAAGCTTATTGGTGATAACAGTCTGCAGCTCCTGCAGGTTCATCATAATGGAACCGTCACCCTCGAGACATATGGTATCTCTCCTGCCACCACTGATGCAGGTTCCGATAGCCGCCGGCAGTCCGTAGCCCATGCTGGCAACTGCGCTGTTATTGGCCATCCGGCTGCCCTTACCTATCACATAGGCCTGGTTGCCCACAACACAGCAGGCGCCGTTTGAAACAGCTGTCAGGGAATTTTCCGGCAGACGGCTGCTTAGGTATCTGACAAACTCATATACATTTGCAGTCTCACCGTTTTCCTCTTTATTCTTATCTGTAACTACAGGATATTTTACCTTCCAGTTGTGGCAGGTAGCAAGCCAGTCATAGTCACGGCTGATCACATTCATGTTTTGCGCTTCTGTCGCAGTTTCATTAAGTGGTATTTCTTCTGTTGTCGTGCCATCTGATGACGTCATATCAGGCAGGGCCTTAAGCTGCTCATCGCACACCCTGTTCAGCCCTTCCAGAAAATCCTTTGCGTCAGCCCATACCGGCATATCCACATGTATGGTATGTTTTTTCATCTCGGCCCTGTCAATATCAACCATAATGACCTTGGCACACCTTGCCCAGGTCTTCCAGTTGTAGCCCACCTGCCTGATAGATATTCTGGTACCAATAGCCAGGATTAGGTCGGCATTCTGTATTGCCCAGTTGCCGGGTCTGTCTCCCATGTTGCCGGCACGGCCTACATACAGGGGATTATCATCCTCAATAAGGTCAACCGCATTCCAATACGTAACTATGGGAATATTCAGCTTGTCAATAACCTGCCTGAAAGCCTCATACCCTCCGGAAAGTCGTATGCCATAGCCTGCATGAAGTACAGGCCTCTTTGCTTTTTTTATTTCCTCAATCACCTGTTTTAAGGTCTCATCCGTAACCTTGGGTGGAAGAAGCTTATCGTCCTCGCTGCTGTCATAGCCTTCAAGCTCATCTGTTTCAATATAGCCGCCCTGATAATTTACGGGTATGTCTATCCATACAGGTCCCGGACGGCCTGTTGTGGCAAGATGCCAGGCCTTCTCAAGGGCATATCTTATCTGCTTAGGATCCTCTATCATTGTGGCATATTTGGTCATTGGAGCAACTGATTTTACAATATCGTACTCCTGATCTCCAACCGCACGAAGGGGCAGGCCATCGGTAAACTGAGATGTGTAACGGGCTGTTGTATCATATCTTACCTGACCGCTTATGATAAACATGGGAATTGAATCAAGCCAGCCGCCCAGCACCCCTGTAAGGGCATTGGTACCGCCGGGGCCGGTTGTGACACAGACTGCTGCAATCCTGTTATCAAGCCTTGCATAGGCTTCAGCTGCAATTGCACAGGCCTGTTCATGATGATTGTAGGTGACCTTCAGTCCCTCGTGGTGCCCCAAGGCATCATTTAAATGCATGGCGCCGCCTCCCACTACAGAGAAGACATCCGTCACACCCTTCTTAACTAAAAAATCCGCCACATAATCCGCTAATCTGATTTTCATAAATTATCCTCTGAATTTATATTTATTGGCAATTGTTGATTCCTTTACTGATTGACCATTCCTGCTTCGCTTATATCAAATTTCGCTGTTACTAAACATCAATCATTTTCTTATATATTATAGGTCTTCAAGCAGTTTAACTGCCAGCTCTTCCTTATAGCTTACGCACAGAACAGGCTCCGTCTCATAGGCTGCATTATAGGCCCAGATCCGAGCTTCGTTCAGGTCACCCTTATCCCTGAAGAACATCCCAAGGCAGCAGCAAAGTTCACTTGAAGGATCCTCTGCCACGCCTCTCAGACCGTATTTATACAGAGCAAGGTCATCTCCCGTCCTATAGGCGCACATGGCTGCAAGAGCAAAATTCCTTTTAAGATTTTCGGGGCTTTGTCCCTCCAGGTCACATAGCATCTCAAAATACCCTAAAGCCCTGGCAAAGTTTTCCTTATCGCCGTTTATGAGAAGCTCCTTGGCATATATGTCAGTAAGACGCTCCGACATAGGCCGTCCCTCATTTGCTTCTATGACTCTTTCAAAAGCTGCAAGATCCCTTTCCGCATGATTACCCTTTGGCCTGTGTATTATCTCAATATCACTGTCATATACAAGGGGCAGGCTCCTAACCTCCTCATGTATATCCTCTACCCAGGTAAAGGTCCTGAGTCTCTTATAAAGCTTAGGTCTAAGTTCCCGGTCAAAGTTATAGATGGTATTATTTTCCATCTGATTACAGTAATACATCTGGACGATATCGATCTGAGGATCTAAGTTCTCCTTAAGTGCCTTAAAGGCTCTTCTGTTAGTCTCATCAAGCTCTTCATCAGCATCTGCAGAATAGATATAATCACATTTTGCTTTAGAGAAGGCGTAATTTCTTGCATCCGCAAAGCTTCCCGTCCATTTAAAATCATACAGCTTATCGGTATAGCCTGAGGCAACTGATTTTGTATTATCGGTCGAGCCCGTATCCACTATTATAAGCTCGTCCCAGATGCCCTTTAAACTGTCCAGGCAGGTCTTAAGGCTTTCTTCTTCGTTTTTTACTATCATGCATACGCTTATTGTCATATTACTGTTTTCCTGTACCTGTTTCCTATACTTGTTTCCTTGTGCTTTTAATGTTTGTAATAAACTTTTACAGTTTACATATGGTCATAAGTGGTAAAAATATATGCACTAGACCAATTGCCTGATTTTGTTCAATGATTCTCTGTAAGAGGTCTTCTGCCCGAATAAAAGGGTTGTACCCAGCACAAAACCCTTTACTCCCTTAGGAGCAAATTCTCTTATCTTATCGGCGCTGCAGGCTCCGTCCCAGTATACATCAAAACCCATTTCATGCTGCAGGGGCAGGAGCTTATCATATTTTTTGGCAACATAAGGCAGATACATCTGTCCCGCATTTCCGGGATTAACCGACATTACCAGAACCTTCTTTACTATCTGCAGCATCTCCACTACAGTTTCCACGCTGGTGCCGGGGTTAATGGCTATCCCCGGGATCATCCCGGCATCTATGATTTTCTGCAGGGTGGTTGAAGGATGATATTCAGCCTCAGGATGAATGTAAACCGTATCGCCCTTACGAAGATGACTTAAAAAAATACCTATATTGTTATTGGGGTGCTCGATCATAAGATGAACATCAAGGGGCTTTGTTGCCCTCTTTGCAATATATGACATATCATTTAGGGACATGGCAAAATTAGGCACATATCTGCCGTCCATTATATCTATATGAAAGGAATCTATCCCCGCTTCTTCAAGGTCAATAACCTCCTTTTCAAGGTTTCCGTAATTTGCACACATCATGGATGCGTTAAGTTCATATTCCATGGGTTTCTCCTATTTTTGTTTACATACGGTCGAAGAGCCATAATTCGTCAGGCTGCATCGACTCATTGCTCGATTTACTAAGTTCATCTTCGCATTCGCGCTGACGACGCCTTAGGCGAATTTGTCTCTTCTTCCTTAGGCAATGCGAAATTGACAAAAAGGTATGACTTCTTGTCGCTTCGCTCCAGAAGTCCCGTAAATAGGCCATTTAGAAATCGACTACGTCGATTGGGCCTATTTACTGCTTAGCCAAATTTATCGGCAAACAGCCTAAAGACTGCGCTTTCGGCTGTTTGATCAACAAAAACCTATGACTTCTTGTCACTTCGCTTCAGGCATCTTCCGCAGATACCATGATCTTAATGTAGTCTTCGCTCTTATCCCTCATGATCTCCATACCCTTTATCATATCCCCAAGGGAAAATCTGTGGGTAATAAGTCCAGCCGGATCGATCTTCTTTTCATTAAGTCTGCGAAGTACATACTGCCAGTCATCCGGATAAGAGGAATTCCAGGTCCCTGTTATCATAACCTGTTTCCTGAGTATCTGCCAGTAGGTGTCCCGGTCAAAGGTCATATCCGAGTGGGGATTTCCTACATAGCATATCCTGCCCGACGGGCCTACTACCTTAAGGGCATTTGCAATCGATTCATTAGAGCCCACACATTCATAATATACGTCTACGCCCTGTCCATCCGTTTTTTCTTTTATAAAATCCGTTAAGCTCTGCTTTCTGATGTCGCAGATATTTTCTTTCTTAATTCCAAGTCTCATAAGGGTAGCTATTTGGAAATCCTTATTAAGGGAAACGTATATATCCTCAATGCCCTTTTCCATCAGAAACATTATGAGGAGTATGCCAATTGTTCCGGCTCCGCTTACCAAAACCGACTCCGGGGCTAAAGGATCAAGACGATTCATGGCGTGGACTGCTACCGCCATTGGCTCAAGCATGGCACCTTCTTCGTAAGAGGCATTTTCAGGAAGTTCAATAAGGTTCCAAACCGGAACGGCTGCATACTCTGCAAAGCCTCCATTACTGCGGGAACCAAGGTAGTCGTAATGTGAGCACATCTCATATCTGCCTGCAAGGCACTGGGGGCATTTCTTACAGGGAATAAGAGGGAAGACGCCAACTCTTTTTCCTATCCACTCTTTATCTGCCTCGTCTGCAACCTCTTCCACAAGGCCCGCAAACTCATGGCCTATGATAAGGGGCATATTGTGGGCACCTGTTTTATAAACTCTTGGTATATCCGAACCACATATGCCCGCTGCCTTTATTCTGACAAGGGCCTCCCCGGCTTTTGGATTCGGTCTGTCCACTTCCTTATATTTTATATCATTAACATCATTTAATACTACTGCTTTCATTTTGAATTCCTTTTTAGTTTGCAAATGTGCGGGAAACTGACTATCATAAGCCTATACCTTTTTGTTCTTTATTTGATTACGGTCGAAGAGACACAATTCGTCAGGCTGCATCGACTCATTGCTCGATTCACTAAGAAAATCACATAATACTTTCTTCCGGGCCGGTGGTGAACCCGGAATCCATTCCTTGTCTCCGTTTCACTACGGTCCGCTCAAAGCAAACGTCCACCGGACGTTTTGAGCCACCACCTAAATCCGCATCCGGCGGATTTGCCCTGTCCAGTCAGTGATTTTCTAAGTTCATCTTCGCATTCGCGCTGTCAACGCCTTAGGCGAATTTGTCTCTTTTCCCTTAAACATCAATGTGCAACAAAAAATGTATACATTATTGTTTATAGCGAGGTTTCCCATGAACATAGCGCTCATACTCTCCGGCGGCACAGGAAGCCGCCTAAATTCAGACATACCCAAGCAATATATTGAGGTAAAGGGTCAGCTGCTCATCACCTACTGCCTGCGCACCTTTACAGAGCATGAAGATGTAGACGGTCTGTGGATAGTCTGCAGTCCCGAATGGATACCGGCCATAAAGCAGGACCTGATATCCCATAACATACCCACTGAAAAAATCATGGGCTTTTCTTCTCCCGGTAGTACCCGCCAGTTATCCATATTAAACGGCCTTAATGATATCGAGGCAAAGCTTAAAGGCGTGCCCTCTGCTGGCGACCCGGTTGTTATAATCCACGATGCCGCCAGACCTAACCTTACAAAAGAGGATATAAGCTTATATCTTAAGGAGCTTGACGGACATGACGGTCTCATGCCGGCTCTTCCCATGAAGGATACGGTCTATATGTCAGAAGATGGCAAAACCATTTCATCCCTACTTAACAGGAGTAAAATATATGCCGGTCAGGCACCTGAATTATACCATCTTACCAAGTATCTTGCAGCCACACGGGCTCTTCTGCCTGATAAGATACTAAAGATAAACGGCTCTACAGAGCCTGCGATAATGTCAGGGCTGGATGTGGCAATCGTACCCGGCAATGAAAATAATTTTAAGATCACTACCCGGGCCGATCTTGAAAGACTGTGATTAAAAATTTAAAGCGTGTATCCTACCGGATGCACGCTTATATTTTGCTGTTCTTCAGTCATAGAGCAAATGCTCCACTACCTCACGTATAACGCCCTCGCCGCCTTTTGCCTTTGTAACATATTTTGCTGCCTGACGTGCCTTAATGTTGGCATCTGCAGGGCAGCAGCCAAAGCCTGCCATTTTAATAACATCCACGTCATTGATATCATCTCCGACATACACAATATCAGCAGGAGTTATATTATATTCACTGCATATTTTCTTAATCGCTTCAACCTTATCAAGACAGCCGGGAACTAAAATATCAAGACGCAGTTTTTCAAATCGTCTTCTGTTAAGGTCCACCCTCTCTCCGGTTATTACACCCGTAAAAATACCTTTTGACCGCAGCATACCAAAGCCCATTCCGTCCTTGGTATTAAACTTTTTGAGTTCATCTCCCTTTTCCGAATAGTACATTCCACCGTCAGTCAGACAGCCGTCACAGTCTGTCAGAAACATCTTGTAGGGAATGTCCTTTGCACCTGTCATGTCTATTCTCTTACTGTAATCTGTACCCATATCGATTATATTGAGCGTCGAGTTCGTCCCCCTTTTCTTCATAAGGGACTCTATAACATTCCAGTCACTGGGCTCATCTATCTCATAGAAGGTATCCTCGTTCATGGGAACTATCCTTATATTGCCACTGACCCTGTTCTTAGTACTAAGAAGGTCCTTCCTGCTGCAGATATAAAAGGCACCGTTTTCCACATAATATTCGTCAAAGTCCTGCCGCCTGGGTCTGTTATAAACGTCATAGTTGACCGGTGACGCTATATTCTTATCATCCACATTCCATATGAATCTCTTCTGCGGAACCACTGATAATACGCTGTCCGTTCCCTCGCTGTCATATATCTCAAAGCCCTTATTAAGATCCTCTCCGGTAAGCATTGGCGAGGTTGCCTGTATAAGGACAATATTGTCAAAATCATACTTCCCAGCAAATTCCAGCATAGCCGACTCAGTAGATGCCGTATCACAGGCAGATTCTGCCGAACGTCCTATTACCTCAGCCTTTTCAAAGCTTCCCTGCTCCTTTTGGCAGAAGCCTTCAACGGTTGATTTTATAGCCTCGCTGTCAGTTGCAATATAGACCTTGTCAATCCTCTCACACTTGCAGGCTGCCGCCACGGTCCAGTAGACCAGGGGTTTTCCGTTTATCTCTTTGATATTTTTAAGAGGTATGGACTTGCTGCCTCCTCTTACTGGTATAAATGCTACGTTCATGTTCCCTCCGGGTTTATCTTAAACCAATTTTGAATTTTTTACCTTATCAAGAAAATATCGGGCGTTTGCAACCTGTTTTCTTGTTTCTTCTTTATTTGCTATATAGAAATCATCATAATCTGAAGCATTTCTAACTTTTTCAGCATCAGCTGCGATCCTATAATCATCCTGGGTAAAATACCCATCATTGACATATATATTATTAAATTGGAGCAAACATCCTTTATGAGTTCTTGTTTGAATCATCTTGGCAGCAAGTAAGGCAGATATGCTTTTCTCTATTGCATAGTACGCTCTGTTATTTGCCGATTTATACGATTCCCTGCTTAATAGCGCTTCTGCCTCCTCCACCAATTCCTCTGCTCTTTCTATTCGAAGTTTTGATAATTCCTTAAATTCCTCTTCGTACATACAGGTTCACTCCATCCTCGTCGATGTTTTTGTAGTATGGATACCATTGTTTTTTATCAAAATATTCTTTAATCGGAAGGCAAACAAAGTTAACCAATTCATTGAATTTATTCATGAGCTTTGTTGCAATCCATGTGGTTTTATCAGAAAGTTCCTGAGCCTCCATCCTCTCAAGATCAGTCAGAACCGCAATATCCACATCCGACTCTTCTGTATTTTCTCCCCTGGCGCAAGACCCATATAGTATTATTTCCTCTACCGCATCTCCCATCTCTTCGAGAATCATTTCAACAGCATCCTTGCAGACTTTTTGTATTTTAGGCTCCACCGGTCCCCAGTTTTCTATCAGCACGGGACTATTCCCGACATTTATCACAAAGTCTATATTCATAGAAACCCCGGCTCCTTTTGCAAGTCTTGAAAGTGTATTTATGGAAGGATTAGCCAGACCTCTCTCCATTTTACTGATGTCGCTCTGGGTAATCCCGGTCCTTTTAGCGAGTTCACGCTGTGAAATACCTGCATAAGCCCTTATATTCTTCACGAAATCCGAAACCTGATCTGCTGTATTATTGACATTATTTCTCATATTTCATCTCCATTTGATATGTTTTATTATATCAGATGCAGATACTTTTGCAATATGTTATAACACGTCAATCGTCAATTAAATCAATTAAACCTTAAACATCCACAGACTGCAGCATCACCGGCTTTTTTGCCCGCACAAAGAGATGGGTAAGTGGGGTTGAGTCTCCATAGTAAGCATCATACTCTTCTGCCAATCGGTTAAAATCATGCAAGCCTGACATCTGTCCGATTTTTTCTCCTGAACATGTGTCAACCAGATTTCTATATTCTTTTATGATTTCGGAATATTTATTCTCTACATTTTCAGGCAGCTTATCAGGATACATAAGCCATCCCACCTCAAGCTTTTCGGAGTTTTCAGTCAGGATTTTCTCCACTGATTTTAGCTTTTCTATCTGCTTAGCCTTGTTCTCAATCAGATTGCCGAAACTAAGGACAACAAGGAGCTTTTTCTTTCCACCAGCGATTGCACTTCCAACGGTTTTTCTGCTCCCAGAATCTTTGTCTTTGGAATTACCTTCTCCAATCTGGTTTTTTCCAATTTTTTTACAATCAGTATCGGAGCTTATCTTGGCATTTTCCGTGCAAATACCAAAAAGCTTCTGTTTTTTCAAATTCTCCTCATGTGAAGAATAGGTCTCCGTCCTTGTAAGCCAGGTCTCCTTATCCACCTGTCCCTTGGTAAAATCAGCCAGATATTCGGCATAGGCCTTCCTTGCTTCCTCACAGCACACCAGGATCTTGTCAGCATTTACAACGCCAGGCCTTCCTATATATTGCCCTGCATTGTACCACTCCCTGTCATCCCTAACTGAAAATCCATCGATTTCGTAAGGCGATACATATATAAGTTCACGAGTGACCATTTTCAGTTTGTCGGAATAATAATCAACCGGAACAGAGTAAATGGGATGCCATTCATCGTAAGCATCCTGAATATAAATTACATCCGGGCTGTGCATATTGATGTCATGATTTCTGTAATCTATTGCTTCAATATTTTCAGGATAATCTTCAAGGTCATAGCTTTCACTTATAAAGCTGCCATCATAGTCCTTGTACAGCCTTGGAAGCGGCACAACTGTAACATCGCATTTGTCGTCTTCCTTATAATCTTCCCAATATTTCTCCAGGTATTTCCACTCTTTAGCACATCTTGGCAGAAATAGCACATCCTTTTTATCCGATATTTTTCTGACCTCATTCTCGATACTGATTACGAGGTTTTCATCTATTTTCAAATCTATATTTATTTCTGCTGTTCCTGCAGGATTTTGATTGCCATTTTCTAATGCAAAATCAGTACTTTCTGTGACTGCTGATTGGCAGGGCATTGTTTGAACTTCATCGGAAGCTGCAGTCGCATTTTGTATTTTTACAGTCAGCTCATAGAG
>R07__coassemble_539_pt1 | contig 12534 bp, 6 predicted proteins | sample R07__metabat2_low_PE_045 | metagenome-assembled genome bin R07
CATATAGACCATGCCCGTAAGGCGGCCTGCAGACCTTTCATCCCTGGTGGTAAATTTAAGCCGCACAAATATCCTGTCCAGAAAGCTGTTAAAGGCACAGGAAAGTATGATCAGTCCCAGCAGGAGAAAATCATCGTAATCCTCCCAGATCTGACGATAGGGTTCTATAACAAGAAAACGGTCTATCAGGTAATAGACATCCATAAAGAAGAGGATGGATGTGCCGGAGAACACCATCTCATAATATCTTTCCACTAAGACATGCCACTCTATCCTGATGTACTCATGCCTTTTCATGCCATGATATTTAGTGGCTCCTACAACCGTATAAATATAGAGGACAACAAACAGCACAAATAAAACACCCAGTGTCAGTAAGAAAAAATACAGACAGGTAGGCATTTCAAAATAGTGTCCTATATAATAATCAAAATCCACATCCAGGGTTTCTATTTCATCCATTTATCGCTCCTTGATAGTAAGCTGTTTATGTGCTGATTTTATACGTTTCGAATTATATATTATCTTTTAATGCTTTATCAACATATATTCGTGATTTCTCCAGGGTCTGTATATCTCACCGGCTTCTACTGATGCAGGGGCATTTTTGTCAATTCATGGTCGAATATGCTCTTTTCCCAGAAGAATTGACCCCTATTTTTTTTCAGTATATGTTACAATTATGTTCATAAAGTGATGACAAAGCTCATTTTATTTAATAAACAGACTCGGGAGGTTACACATGAAGCTTAAAACATCGCAAAAGGCCGCTTTCGGCTTCGGCGCATTCGGTAAGGATATAGTATATATGCTCATATCCTCTTACCTTCTCTACTATTACAATGTAGTACTTGGTGTCAGCAGTATCTTTATAGGAACAGTTCTTATGGCTGCCAGGATTTTCGACGCCTTTAATGATCCCTTTATGGGTATCGTGGTTGCCAAGACCAGAACCCGCTGGGGAAGATTCCGTCCCTGGATCTTTGCAGGAACAGTTCTGAACGCTGTTACCATTTATGCTCTTTATGCTACTCCCTATTCCTTATCGGAGGGTGGTCAGAAGATCTGGCTTGTTATCTTTTATTTTGCCTGGGGAATCACCTACACTCTTATGGACATTCCCTTTTGGTCCATTATCCCTGCCGTTACAGATCCGGGACATGACAGGGAACAGCTTACAAGTCTTGCAAGAACCTGCTCCGGTATAGGCGATGCCGTTCCCGTTGTCCTTACCATGGTTATCGTTCCTCTCCTTGGCGGCAGTCTTTCCGACTACCGTATAGGTTTTAAATGGTGGGCTCTTATAATCGCCATTGTTTTCGTGGTTTCCGAGACCCTCTGCGTTATGTCCGTAAGAGAGAGGCCTTCCGAGGAAGAAGCACCTGTAACCGGCATTAAGGAAATGTTTACCTCCCTCTTTGCCAATGACCAGGCTATGACCGTGGTTGTGTCCATAGTCCTTGTCTATACTTCTCTTAACCTCTGCGGTAACTTAGTACTCTACTTCTTCCAGTTTGATGTTGGAAACGAAGGCCTGTATTCATATTTTACAGGTGTTGCCTTTGCAGCTCAGGTGCTGATCATGATGTTGGTTCCTACCTTCCGTAAGAAGTTTTCCAAGCATCAGCTCTTTATGACCGGCTTTATAGTACAGATTGCAGGCTTCCTTGTAATCCTCATTATGGCTATGCTGGGAGTATTTTCCATAGAAAATCAGCTGGCCCTCATAGTTCTGCTTTGCATACCCGGTGCCCTTATATACGCAGGCTACGGTATGCTAAACGTCATAATGACCATTTTCCTGTCAGACTCTGTAGATTACGGCGAGCTTAAAAATCATACAAGGGATGAATCTGTCATATTCTCCATGCAGACCTTCACTGTTAAACTTGCATCCGGTCTTGCGGTATTTGTATCAGGCTATGTGCTTGAGTGGATTGATCTTGATACCGAAGCTGCAAGCCAGAGCGCAGGAACCATTACAGGCCTCAGGCTTTCTATGACCATTCCCTCCATCATTCTTCTTGTTATCGGAATCTTCGTATACAGGAAGTTCTACAAGCTTGACGAAGAAAAAATGGCCGAGATCAGCAGACAGCTGCACGGAGAGTAAAATACCGGGAATCAGAAAAGGACGATCTTACGACCGTCCTTTTCTCTTTCCATATAGTGGAGATTATCTTACATATGCTTTGCAAAGAACTCCATAAGCTTTGCTTCATCCTCGGGAAGCTTTGCAAAAAGCTCAAGCTCACCCTTGTTGTCACGCATAAGATCTGCGATTGCAACATACTGTGTAAGAGCTGACTTAAGGTTGTATCTGTCACCGTAAATTGACTCTAACCAAACCTCACCCTTACATGAATTAATGATCTCCTTGAATTCCTCTACATCTGCGATTGAATTGATTTTCATAATACTAAACTCCTTTCTCTCATCTTACCGTCTCTTCCTGGCGGTTAATCTAATGTTTTCTTTTCTTTACGGTTACAGATTACACCCTTTTAGCAATTATGAAAATATTCAAAACCGACAAAGTTAACAATTTTGACCTTTCGTTTTTGGTAATTTTGACAGTCGCCCTTTAAACAGTCTTTACAAAAGTGCTGATTTTCCTTGAAAAATCACTAAAAACCGACGTTTTCCTCCTCTACCGGGCCATAGTATTCGGTCTCATATTTGGCGTTTATAGCATTCTCCCTGTCAAGGGCAACCCTGAACTGAGTCTCATAAAGCTCCTTGTATACGCCGCCTAAGGCTATCAGCTCATCATGCCCGCCCTGTTCCTTTATGACACCGTCCTTAACCACCAGGATCTTATCTGCCTTAAGTATTGTGGACAGCCTGTGGGCAATCACTATGCTGGTCCTGCCCTGCATCAGCACCTCCAGGGCATCCTGTATGGCATTTTCCGAAATGGAATCAAGAGCCGAGGTTGCCTCATCAAGGATAAGTATCTTGGGATCCTTAAGGATGACTCTGGCAATAGATATCCTCTGCTTCTCACCGCCTGACAGCTTCAGTCCCCTGTTGCCCACTTCTGTATCGTAGCCCTTTGGCTGACTCATTATAAAATCATGTATGCTGGCAGTTTTGCAGGCTGCAATGATCTCTTCCTCTGTGGCATCATCCTTGGCATATAAAAGATTATCCCTTATTGTTCCGTTAAATAGGTAGGTCTCCTGGGTAACAACGCCTATCCCTGACCTAAGATACGCAAGGTCTATATCCTTAACATCCACTCCGCCTATTGTTACCCTGCCTCCGGTAGTATCGTAAAGCCTTGGTATCATATTGACTACGGTTGATTTTCCGGATCCCGAAGGGCCCACAATTGCATACATCTTTCCTCCCGGAACCGTAAAATCAACATCCTTTAAGATCTGAGTCTCCGGATTATAGGAAAAGCTTACATGCTCATAGGAAATATCCATGCAGGTCATATCCGGCTTTTTGCCGTTTACGGGAGATACAACCGAGCTTGTCATATCAAAATACTCAAATATCCTGGTAAAGAGAGCCAGGCTCCTTGTAAATTCCACCTGGGTATTGAGAAGGTCCTGAACAGGTCTGTATAGACGGTTGATAAGAGCCACCACCGCTGTTATGGTACCTACCGACAGATCAGGACTTAAATTGGAAATTATAAGGTAACCGCCTGCAAAATATATAAGAAGGGGACCTACCTGGGTAAACATTCCCATTACCACATGAAACCAGCTTCCGCTGCGCTGCTCCTTCATATTAAGTTTTGTAACTTCCTCATTTACCTTTACAAACTTGTCGTACTCCTTCTCTTCCCTTGTAAACAGCTTCACAAGCATGGATCCGGAAACGCTTAATGTCTCGTTGATAAGCTGGTTCAGCTCGTCATTCTTGGCCTGGGAATCAGAACGGATCTTCCACTGATTTTTGCCTACACTCCTGGTGGGCAGGATCAGAAGAGGGATCACCAGTATTCCCACGATTGCCAGCTGCCAGTTCATGGTAAAGAGAGCCACAAGGGTCGTTACAACAACAGCCACATTACTGACTACATCCGACAGGGTATCCGAAATAACCGTACTTACCCCGCTTATATCCGTATTCATCCTGGTGATGATGTCTCCCTGCTTCTCTGTGGTAAAAAAGGAATGAGACATATACTGAAGATGATGATACATCTGATTTTTCATATCGAAGATTATGCGCTGGGATATCCAGGCATTGATATAGTTCTCCAGTACACCTATTATCTGGCTGGCAGCAAGGGTGGCAAAGGCCATCAGCAGCAGCTTTATAAGCAGGCTCATATCCTTATTGATAAGGGCATCATCCACGATCTTACCTGTTATGATGGATGGCAGCAGTCCTATTACGGCAGATAAGAGTATGGCTATAAATACAAACAAAAACTGCAGGCTGTAGGGCTTCAGATAAGATAGTATTCTCTTTATAAGCTTGCCGTCTACCTTTGGCAGATTCTCCTTTTCATCATCAGTTAAAAATCCTCTTGGTCCAAGACCACGACCTGGTCCTCCCGGCATGGCTATACCTCCTGTTAATATGTATCTTTTTTAATGTTTTTCCTGCTGAATCAAATCTTAAATTTGCAGCCTGACAAATATTGGGGCTTTGGCTAAGGCAAAAATACCTGCTTTCGTCGATTATAACATAAAACAGCCCCCGGAATTACTCCGAGGGCTGCTTATTATTCTTAAATCAATATTAGGATTTGTCCTGCAGCTACAATATAGCCGGCAGCTTCTCCCTATTACATAAGGCTCTTGTAAAGATCCTTGATCTCCTCAACGTTTGTATCACGAGGGTTGCCGGGGCAGCATGCATCAGCAAATGCTGACTCTGACAGGAACTGAACGTCCTCATCCTTAAGAATACCTTTAAGGTTAGCGGGAATTCCAACATCGCTTGAAAGCTTCTCAACTGCTGCGATAGTAGCTTCAGCTGCTTCATCATCGCTCATAGCGTCGATGCCTTCAACTTCCATGGCCTTACCGATTGCTCTGTATCTCTTACCTGCTACTGACTTGTTGTACTTAAGTCCTGTAGGAAGGATGATAGCACATGCAACACCATGAGGTGTGTCATAAAGAGCTGAAAGACCATGAGCCATTGAATGAACAATACCAAGACCTACATTAGAAAATCCCATGCCGGCGATATACTGTCCAAGGGCCATTCCTTCTCTTCCTTCAGGTGTGTTATCAACAGCACCGCGAAGGCTCTTAGCGATAAGTCTGATTGCCTCTAAGTGGAACATATCAGAGATTGCGCAATGTCCTTTTGTGATGTAGCCTTCGATAGCATGTGTAAGAGCATCCATACCTGTTGCTGCTGTAAGACCCTTAGGCATTGATGACATCATGTCGGGATCAACAACTGCGATCTCAGGAATATCGTTAGTATCTACACATACGAATTTACGCTTCTTCTCAACATCTGTGATAACGTAGTTGATTGTAACCTCAGCAGCTGTACCTGCTGTTGTGGGAACTGCGATTGTAAATACAGCATGATTCTTGGTAGGTGCAACACCCTCAAGTGAACGAACATCTGCGAACTCAGGGTTCTTGATGATGATACCGATTGCCTTGGAAGTATCCATTGAAGAACCTCCGCCGATAGCAACGATACAGTCAGCTCCTGACTTCTTGAATGCCTCAACACCGTTTACAACGTTCTCAATTGTAGGATTGGGCTTGATGTCGCTGTAGATCTCATAAGCAAAGCCTGCCTTGTCAAGAAGATCTGTAACCTTAGCTGTAACCCCAAATTTGATAAGGTCTGGATCTGATGCAACGAATGCCTTCTTGTAGCCTCTGCCTGTAAGCTCGGGAACGATGTTCTCAATTGCGCCCTTTCCATGATAAGAAATGCTGTTTAATACAATACGATCTGCCATAAAAATTTCTCCTTCTTCCTTTTATTTTATTGCCCCGTTTATTGTGCGGGTCGCTTTCTCTATTATAATACAAAACAGGACTTAATGCACACTATATTTGATGCATTAAGTCCTGCATGTGATACTTTTATCTAAAGCCCTACGGCTTCCCAATCTTATTCATTTGTTCAATAAAGCTTATAGGGCCTCTTACTTAACATTAAAGCTTATCTCAACCGGCTGTACTACATTTTCATAGGTGATTGAGATAATGTGTGAGCCCTTGCCCAGCTTATCAAGAAGTGCCTTTAGTAGGCTTACCTCAACCACATTTCCCTTCCTGCTGATAAGCTTAACATAGGCTGATGGGATCTTCACTCCGTCGATATATACCCCTGATATAAGCTGGGGATTTCCCTTTACATACACATCAAAGCTTTCATCAGATCCTACTGCATATTCTGTCTTTTCCACATAATATATTTCGGAGGGTGACAGCGACAGGCTGTCAACTGCCCTGTCTATCAGAGCTGCATGAAGAGCCTCGTCTACATCTGCCTGGGACATTTGTGCTGAAGATGCCCCGTCAATTTCGTCTAAGGTATCTGTCTGATTTTCGTCTGACTGTAAGCTAGGCGCAAGATCATCATCCCCACTTTCGGTAAAATCAGTCAGGTCATCGTTTCCAAACAGCTGCCTTAGATAATCAATAAGAGACTCGCCTGACTTGGAATCATCGGAGGACTTATCACTATCTGAAGAGCCTTCCGTCTTCTTATCCTTATCACTCTGGTCATGATCTGTGTCATCATCGTAATCGTAATCATAGTCATAATCATAGCCGTCATCACTTTCCTGGTCTCCCTCAGGAACTGACTTTCCGCTTGTATCAGGCTTATCATCATCGTTATATACAATATTATATATGTATTCAAGACCTGCGATAACTGCCTTCTTTGCCGTATTTGCCAGATAATTGTTCACGGTCCAGTAACTGTTTCCGTATTTATCCGTTGCAGTTGACAGACTGTAAACCGTGTAGGAATTGGTTTTTGCAGTCTTATCTGTCAGGGCGTCTGTCCTTGAAAATTTCTCATCCAGTACCGGTGTTGAATCCGCATCCCTTGAGCCATCATTATCCGAATCAGCCAGAACTATTCCCTTGTATCTGGTGACATCACTTAATTCCTTTGTGCTATCCACAATAAGACCTACTGCAGTAAGCCAGTGGGCTGAACTTGATACGGTTCCGCTGCTGTCCATCCACCTTAAAAAGGTTCCCACTGATATATCTGCAATATTTTCAAGAAGGCTTAAGGTAGACAGGTTATTGGCCATGCTTATAAAATCCGAAGCTATATCAGATACGGAAATATTTGAGGTATTCTCATTCTTATTTCCATTCTCATAACCCTCTACTACCTGGGATTTGTTTTTGTCTCCCGCAAATTTATAGTCCTTATCACCATCAAAGAGATATTTGATAGCCGGATAAGGCTCACCCTCGTCATCAGTAAAATGCTCCGTATAATAATCCATGACCTCGTCAACAGTTTCAGCTGCCGGCATTATGTAGCTGCTCCAGCCTGACAGCCACAGCATGTCAGAGGCTGCACCTGCCCAGCACAGAAGACTGTCATAGCCTGCATCCTCTTTATCTTTGGAATATTTTTCCGCATCTACATAATAGTCATTGGTAAGTTTAACCGAATTCTCGTCAAGCTGATCATAGTAGTCCAGGATAGTCTGAAGGGTTCCATCTGCATTGCCCTCTGTAAGTCCCGAAACGGTTACGCTTATGCCATTTTCATTTGTTTTGCTGGCTGTTGTATAGCTTCCGGCCTCTGTATTATTTGATTTGCCTTCCGCACTTGCTACCTCTACTGTTACCTGGTTGGTTTTATTTGAAGAAGCACTTCCTTCTGCACCTAAACCATCAGAATCTTCTCCTCCTGCCTGTACGGTATCGGTTTCATCTGTGCCTAAATTGTCTGTATCGGAAGAAGCATCTTCTTTCTCAGTATCAGGCTTCAGTATAACCTTATCTGAGTCATCAGAAGAATTAAGAGAAAATGCCCCGCTTTCAACTGCAAGTGCCAGCTTCTCATCCTTAATAACTGCTGAAGCTTCCGTGTCATCTGCCTTGGCAGTATCTGTCCCGGTTCCATCTGCTGAGGCAATTATAAGGCCATCATCTGATGTCTTATCAGCACCTGTTTCTACATTTGAATCGGTTGAACCATTTGAACTGTCTGACTTAGAAGAGGCAGTATCATTGCTGCTTACATCTGACTGATCACCAGCTACTGATCCTGCCTTGCTATCCTGTCCATCTCCTTCGGTAAAATCAGTTGAGACGGCTGCTTTGCCTGCAGATGCAGTGTCTGAAGTCTTACCTGCACTTTCGCTGCTTGCAGATGTATCTGCTGATGTCTGATTTTCTCCTAATCCGGCCTCAGATGCCTGAGCCTCTGCCACCTGAGTGCCGGCGCTTTGTTCATCTGTCGGCTGAGTCTCAGTGGTCTGAGCTTCCGCAGTCTGAGCTTCTGTAGTTTGAGCTTCGGCAGACTGATTTTCTGCAGGCTGGGTTTCTGTGGTTCCGTTTTCATCGGTCCATTCAGTTCCCTCTTCGCTTACGCTCTCGTTTGCAACTGTATATTCCTCACCTAAGGCCGCAGCTGCGATCATATCTGCAAGGTCATCTGCAGAAGGAAGCTCTGACTGGGTGTAAGAATCTATGGATGAGTAAACAGATCCGCTGTTATCCTCACCCGAATTTCCCTGGGATGAAGCCTCACCCTCATCAGATGATTTTACACTTTCAGACGAGTCCTCATCCTTTGAAGACCCATCATCTGACGAAGCATCTTCTGTCCCATCCGATGAATCCGAACCTTCCTCAAAGGCCACATTATCGTCAGAAGCATTGGCATAGGAAACCCCTATTCCGCTTACAGAGGTTACTGTAAGGGCCACTGCCAGTATTAAAGAAATCCTTTTCTTATTCACTTTTCTCCTCCGTGATCTGTATGTTATTATTGTAATTTATCTGCTGATGGTTATGGTAAAGCTTCTGGGCAGAGGCTCATTAATAAAGCTTACCGATATAGTATGCTTACCATCCGTAAGTTTACTTAAGTAATCATTTGAGATGGTCGCCTTGCAGGTGCCATCTTCTCTTTCTGTAAGGCAGCAGATGTCTTCCGATAATCTCACTCCGTCTACCAGCAGGGCAACTACATTCCTGTAGGGTAGCTGAATATATACATCCAGTGGCTTTTCATCACTGACCTCAACATTATGACTCTTCACATAGTACCAGCTCATGGGTGATGTCTCATCCCCCTCCAGGCCTGTACTTGTAACGATCTCTGATATATCTGCTGCATCCTGTGACGCCTGTTCATCTGCAGTCTCTGCAGCCTCATCACTTTCTGTCATATCCTCCGGCATGTCATACATTTCTGATTCATCCTCACTTATAAGCCCGTCAACACCGAAAATACCATCAAGGCCCAGTTCCTTTAAGATATCATCCAGCCAGGGGATTGACGCTATATCCACGGGTGCATTATGGCTGTGGCCTTTATTTGTGTCCTCTTCTTCAGGCTCTATGTACTTAGTATATTTAATGGCAAGGGACTTAAACTTGTTGTTTAAATAGAAGGCCTCTGTAACCCTTCCCTCCACATCAGGATTAAACATGGTCTGAATAGTGTAATTACCATAATCAAGACCGCTTAAAAGGGACTGAACATCCAGCTGGACATATGAACTTGTATAATTCTTAAGGCTGTCAAAATATACGGTGCTGCTTATGCTTTTGACAACGTTACCATCAGAATCACACACATTTACAACATAAGGAATATCCTCCCTCTCAAGGCTTACGTTCGAATAATTATTAAGCCACAGATTCACCGTTGCATCTGTTTTATCCGTTATGGTGGTGATGGCAGTACTTGGATCGCTCTTAAGAGTGACATTTACTCCCTCTGTAATAATATCTGCCGTTGTGCTGCTGTTTTTTGTACCCTCTGTTTCGGTTGCCTTGTTAATCAAATCAGTAGTACACTTGGACAGAATCTCCAGGCCGCATAAAGCTGCCTTAGTTGTGGAATTTCCCAGGTAATTTACTATCTCCCAATATTCATTGCCGTTTTTATCGGTAACAGTATTTAGTTTATATACTGTATATGAGTTTTGCTTGTTAATCTTGGATGTATAGGCTTCCTCATCTGTTACTTCAGTTATACTCTTAGCACCTGCCGCCAGTGTTCCGTCATTATCCGTATCTGCCAGTATGATTCCCTTAAAGTAATCCTTGATGGAAGTTGCGGCAGTGTCAACTATAAGGCCTACCGTTGTAAGGTAGTGTGCCCCGTCTAAAACCTTACCATCTTTATCTATAAAATTCAAAAAGGCTGCCACTCCAGCACCATCTACAAGTGCTCCGGAAATAGTAGTCTCGCCTGAATCATCCGTTGTTGATGTAAAAAGCTTAGACAAATCTGAAAGATTATTGGCAAGACTTACAAAGCTGCAGCCAAGCTCTGTTGCTACTACAGATGAAAAAATACTTGAAACAGCATTACTCTTAACCAGTGCAACGCCGGGATAATTAGTGAAGCTGTATTCATTGTTCATCAAATAGTTAAGGCCCTCTTCCGGCTCTCCTGCATCGTCCGTAAAGCTCTTCTGGAAATACTCCATGACTCTGTCTACATTTGAGGAATAATTTTTAGCATACTCTGAAGTTGATGCCTCACTTGCAAGTTCTTTTGCCCAGCCTGACAGCCACAGCATATTGGAAAGGGTTCCTGCCCAGCAGTGATTCTGGTCAAAGCCAATCGTATCCGTACAGTATTTTTCTGCATCAACGTAAAGTTTATTTACCATTTTCAGACAATATTTATCAAGCTGATTATAGTAATAAGCAACCGTTTCAAGAGTATTAGTTAAATTTTCATCTGTAAGGCCTGATATTATTATTTCAGTTGTTGTTTCTTTTCCCTGACTATCAGTTATATAGGCCTGTCCCGTTTTGTAGCTACCAGAAGCGGCGTCACTTATTTTGTCTTCATCTTTATATATAGGCCCTACAACGACAGCTGCTATATGAGATTCATCGTAGTAGGTTGCCTGATATACCACATCTCCTGTAACTGATTCCCCGGCAGCAGCCTGTGTATCTGCAGATAGGCCTTCACCTGTTCCACTTCCTACGGTTGCCTCTGAATCTGTCTCGTCTTTTATTTCTGATACTGTATCATCAGTTTCTTCAACATCTTCCTCTGTACTGTCTACATTATCAGTCTCTTCCGAATCCTCTTCTTCGGTTTCTTCGTCTGATTCATTGTCATTAGCGGTAGAACTGTCTGTCACTTTATCCTCTGTAACAGCTTCATCTGTTACCAGCTCAGATGTTACAGCCGGCTCTTCAACTGCAGATGTATCATCAATTACGGTAATATCTTCACTTACTGTAGTTTCTTCACTTACTGTATTATTTTCTGCACCTGAACCTATAGCTGCATTTTCGCTTACAGTTTCACTTCCTGCTTCTTCCTCTGCATTAACATTATCTTGTTCTATACCAAGAAGAGCTGCGACCGTCTCATCCACATTGTTAAGGCTTTCCGTAACCTCTTCTGCAACCAGATTCTCTACCTGTTCCTGGGATACATTAACGCAGCCATTTTCAGCTATATCATCATAAGTAACAGATTCCTCTGAGTCTCCTGCATAGTCATCCCCTAACGAATTCTCCGCTGACCCTTCATTGGCGTTACCATCTTGCGCGGATTCAACGTCATCATTCTCATTATATGTATCAGCCCCTGCAGTTGAATTCGTATCTTCCCCCGATAAGCTGATCCCTACTGCATTTTCAGATCCGGCTCCGCCCTCAGACTGATTTTCTTCTGATGATGATTCTTTTGTATCGTCTGAAGAATCACCGGCAGCTGATTTTTCCTCTGCAGCTGCTATGATGCTTTCCTCATCTGCATAGGTTGTATATGACAGCGATGCAGTTATTGTATTTGCAGCAACAACCCCCGCCATAAATAAAGTTAATCTTCTCTTATCCATCTAAAATCCGTACACAAACTTCCACCCGGCATCAAACTGATACCGGCTATTATTCTTCCATACTGTAATCATTCTTAAAATCACAGCAATATCCATATAGTATATCGACACCAATCCATAATAACTCAAGTATTAATATATCTTCTCACCTAAACTTATGTCAACCATTTTGTTTATTAATATTGTTATTTACGATATTAAGTTGATTTTCCTTCCATCTTCTGCTACACTCCTCATTGTTGATTTTGTCCGTGCAAACAGACCCGGATCAACAATAATCGTCAGTTCGAGACCTTCCTGACGTAAAACAAAACTAAAGGAGAAAAAAATGAATAATCAAAAGGTAAAGTTTACTGTCCACGCAGCGATCATCGCTGCTCTTTATGTGGTGCTGACAATCTTTATCAGCGCCTTCAATCTCGCAAGCGGTGCCATTCAGGTCCGAATTTCCGAAGCACTTACAATCCTTCCATTTTTCACACCGGCTGCAGTTCCGGGACTTTTTGTGGGGTGCCTTATCAGCAACATTATAACCGGCTGCGCTCCTTATGATGTGGTCT
>R07__coassemble_553_pt1 | contig 12345 bp, 13 predicted proteins | sample R07__metabat2_low_PE_045 | metagenome-assembled genome bin R07
TGAAACGGATTTCGTTTAGACGAAGTCCGTTTTTTTGTGCTTGGGGCTGTATGAGGCGGGAAGCTACAAAAGAAAATCAGATTCTGCCTGGTTGGTGCCAGCCTGTAATAAAGCAGATTAAACTATATCTTGATAAAAATAAAGTCGTGTTATACAATATAAAGGGTTTGTCTGTGGGCAAAGTGTGCCCACACCTGTGAAGGAGAGTGATAAATTGATTACTTCAGGAGTATATGATTACATTAATGTCTTGGGAAAGGCGGCAGATGGCGCATGGCAGCGTAACGAGGTTATAGCCAACAACATTGCCAATGTTGATACTCCCAACTATAAGCGTAAGGATGTGTCTTTTGAGTCAGAGTTGCAGCAGGCACTTAAGGCCAGCAAGTATAAGAGCCTTGACAGCAAGGTTTCAGAACTGTCCGACAAGCTTGACAGGGTTGAGCCAAGAGTATATGTGGATTCGGCCCAGTATGCATACAGACTTGACGGCAACAACGTGGATATAGACACAGAGAACGTTGAGCTTGCTTCCAACCAGATCAAGTATAACGGTATTGTGCAGAGCATAGACAATCAGTTCTCCAATATCAAGGCGGTTATCAAGTAGTGTAAGTTTGTAAGACTGTTTGAAGGCATGATGCAGATGAAGGACCCTTTAAAGGTCCATAGCTGTTTTGAAGATAAGAAAAGGGGTACATATGAGTATATTCAGTTCATTTGGTGTAAATGCTTCAGGTATGACGGCAGAGCGTTATCGTATGGATATTATTTCCCAGAACGTTGCCAATGCCAATACAACAAGGACAGAGGACGGAACACCTTACAGAAGGAAGGTTGTTACCTTCGAAGAAAAGAGCACGGATATTAACAGCTTCGGTACGATTTTCCGCAGGGCAAGAGGAATGGATACGGGAGACGGTGTTAAGGCTACGGGCGTATACGAGGATCAGTCTGATTTTACAATGACCTATGATCCTTCCCATCCTGATGCGGATGAGAACGGATATGTGTATTATCCCAATGTCAATATCGTGACTGAAATGACCAACATGATTGACGCTGAGAGGTCTTATCAGGCCAATGCCACGGCCTTTGATGCCAGTAAGTCAATCGCCATGAAGGGCCTTGAAATAGGCAATTCATGATAAGCTTTAAGTAGGTTTATTTTACGGCCTTTTATTGGATTCTATCGGCCTTTTATCGGTCTTCTTGAGAGACTTTTAATAGGACGTGAAACGTTATTATATACGGAAGGGGATATATTATCGTGGATATTTCTTCAATTACCAATGTGAGTTCAAGCGCCATAGCACAGGCTGCTATGAATGCATCAACTAAGGGCGTGGAGACGGATGATTCCTTTACATCGCTTTTTAATTCCATGCTCAGCAATGTTAATGAGACCAACTCCCTCTTAAATACCGAAGAGGAAGAGGAGATGAAGTTTGCTTTGGGTATTTCCGAGAATACTCATGATCTGTCCATTGCGGCAGCCAAGGCTTCGACGGCCTTAAGCTACACAGTGGCTCTTCGTGATAAATTCTTAGATGCCTATAAGGAACTGATACAGATCCAGATTTAATCCAAAAGGAGTCCGGGCTTTAAAGTTAAGCAGCCCGGGATAAGAAAATGGCTGAAAGGTTACAGGCACTGCTCCAGCGAGTTATCGAATGGTGGAACAGGTTTACCGCAAAACAGAAGACTATAATAATAAGTGTTGCAGCAGGAGTCATATTGGCGCTTGCTATTTTGGCTACTCTTCTTACAAGACCACAGTATGAAACGCTTATCACCTGTACTACCACTAAGGAAGCATCTGAGATAACGGAGCTTCTTGAAGGTGAGAGCATAGACTACCAGGTAACTGACGACGGTCTTATTATTTCCGTTGAGAAGGAAAATATAGCAACGGCAACCCTTTTACTTGGCGCTAACGATTATCCGGCTGATTCCTACAGCCTTGATTCGGCACTTAGCGGCGGATTTTCCACAACGGAGACAGATAAGCAGAAGACCTACAAGCTCTATCAGGAGACCCATCTTGAGGAGATAATGGAGGCTACGGAAAATGTCCGTGCGGCCTATGTTACCCTGTCCATTCCGGATGATGACGGTACCCTTCTTTCTACCAAGGAAGAGTCTTATGCCAGCGTTATGCTTGACCTTAAGGAGCCTCTTGGAGACGGGGTGGCTGAGAACTTTGCCAAGAACATCGCAACGGCCCTTGGCAACAAGACCACGGAAAATGTCACTATCATAGATACGGAGGGCAACCTTCTTTTCTCGGGAGCTGAGGCAGCAGAGTCTGCATCCGGAACCGTGAACACCTCTAATCAGATCGCCCTTAAATCAGAGGCAGAAAAATCAGTCAAGCAGGAGGTTACCCAGGTACTTTTAGGCTCCAACCTTTACGAGGACGTTAAGGTATCTCCTAACCTTATAATGGATTTTTCATCTCTTAATGAGACAGAGCATACATATACCCAGGCTGATGCCAACGGCACTAACGTATTGTCCCATGAGGATACCTATGAATCAGAAGGTACCGGTTCGTCAGGAGGAGTTCCGGGAACTGATACCAATACGGAAGAGACTACCTATGTAATGGAGACGGGAGATGCTTCCGATTATTCAGTAGCTGAGGAGTCGAGAGACTATCTGCCCAGTGAGAAGATCACTGATAAGTCCACACCTCCCGGATCTATTGATTATGCTTCCTCCTCCATTGGTATTACGGCGTCCCATTTTGTTATCTACAAGGAAAGTGAGCTGAAGGCTCAGGGACTTCTTGATGGTATTACCTTTGATGAGTTTATGCTGCAGAATAGCGACATGGTCAAGAAGGATGTGGACGAAGAGATGATAACTCTTGTCAGCAATGCCACCGGCATTCCCACTACCAATATTTCCATTGTTGCATATGATGTTCCCATATTCCAGGCAGATGAAGGCTTTTCAATGTCAGCCTCAAATATTGCCCAGATCGCACTTATTGTTCTGATACTGGCCCTGCTTGGCGTAGTAGTATTCTCAACCCTTCGTAAGGAGAAGGTTGAAGAGCCTCAGGAGGAAGAGCTTTCAGTTGAGTCCCTGCTGCAGACTACTCAGGAGCACCAGGAAATTGAAGATATCGATCTTGAGACCAAGTCTGAGGTAAGACTTATGGTTGAGAAATTTGTTGATGAAAATCCGGATGCTTCAGCTCAGCTTCTTAGGAACTGGCTGAACGAGGATTGGGGGTAATTATGGCTAAGAAGGAAGCAGAACCGGAACTTGGAGGACTGCAAAAGGCAGCAATACTGCTGATCGCCTTGGGTCCGGAAAGATCCGCTACTATATTTAAGCATTTAAAGGAAGAAGAAATAGAAGATCTGACTCTGGAGATTGCCAATACCAGAAGCGTAACTCCCGCTGTTAAGGAAGAGGTTATCTCTGAGTTCTACAGCGTGTGTCTGGCCCAGCAGTACATTGCCGAGGGTGGTATCGGATATGCCAAGGAGCTTCTTGAAAAGGCTCTGGGTAATGAAAAGGCACTTGACGTTATCGGTAAGCTGACTGCGTCACTGCAGGTTAAGCCCTTTGAATTCATCCGTAAGACAGAGGCATCCCAGCTTCTTAACTTTATACAGGATGAACATCCCCAGACTATTGCACTTATTTTGTCCTACTTAAGTCCCAGCCAGGCGGCCCTTATTGTATCGGCACTTCCGCCTGACAGACAGTCGGATGTTGCAAAGCGTATTGCCCTTATGGACAGAACATCACCTGATGTTATTAAAGAAGTTGAAAAGGTACTTGAATCTAAATTGTCATCACTTGTTAACCAGGATTACACCATTATCGGTGGTGTAGATGCCGTTGTTGAAATCCTCAATACTGTAGACAGAAGTACTGAGAAGCATATTATGGAGACTCTTGAAATTGACGAGCCTGAGCTTGCCGATGAGATCCGTAAGAAGATGTTTGTATTCGAGGATATCCTGCTGCTTGATGACAGAGCTATTCAGCGAGTACTTCGAGATGTTGATAACAGCGATCTGGCAATTGCCCTTAAGGGTGCCAATGAAGAGGTTCAGACTGCTATATTTAATAACCTGTCAAAGCGTCTTGCAATGATGATCAAGGAAGATATGGAATTTATGGGTCCTGTCCGTATGAAGGATGTTGAGGAAGCCCAGCAGAAGATAGTAAATGTTATCAGGCGCTTAGAGGATGCATCTGAGATCGTTATTTCCCGTGGTGGAGGAGATGATATAGTTGTCTAGTTCACTTATTAAGGCGGGATATGTTAATGTCCCTGCGGACAAAAAGAATAAGCGCGTGATTGATTCCAATCAGGCCATTAATGACAGATTGGCCCTGCTAAATGAGATCCTAAGCTCCGAATATGGTGCTGACGGGGATTTTACCGACGGATTTTCCGAAGGTCTTAACGCGGAAAGCGTAGATGCTTTACTGTATGATCCGGGTGCAGAGACAGAAGAAGGCGAGGGCTATGAGGACGGAGGCTTTGAAGGCGGCATTGTAAAGCAGGCGGCCCCAAGCGTTGATACCCAGGCTGTCATTGATGCGGCAAATGAGGAAGCTGACGGGATCATTGCCAAGGCTCAGGCTGATGCCCAGCAGATAATAGCGGATGCCAATGCCGAAGCTGAAGGAATCAGGAATAAGGCTTATGAGGAGGGAATGGCTGCCGGAAATGATGCCGGATATCAGGAAGGACTTCAGAAGACTCAGGCCTTGGAGCAGGAGCTGAATGAGCAGATTGCTCAGGCTCAGGCAGAACTTGAAGAGAAAATATCGGAATTAGAGCCCCGCTTTGTCGAAGTACTGACAGATATATACAGTCATGTATTTAACGTAGATCTGTCGGATAAAACGGAGCTTATTTTGTATCTTTTAAAGGATACCATCAGAAATATAGAGGGAAGCAAAAACTTCTTTATCCACGTCTCGACAAAAGACTATGAGGAAGTAAAATCAGCCCGCAACATGCTGGCAGAAGGGCTTGCAAGTACCTGCACCATTGAAGTGGTGGAGGATATGACACTTTCGGTGGGAGAGTGCTTTATAGAGGCTGAGAGCGGCATATTTGACTGTGGCCTGGGAACAGAACTTGAGCTTCTTAAAAAGGAGCTAAGACTCTTATCCTACAAGGCATAAAGGCAGAATTTCTATGGCGGAAATTGATTTTGACAAATATAAAAAGGTCCGTGATAAGTCCTATTTTAAGCGCCTGGGCAAGGTGGTTAATGTAGTAGGTCTGACGATTGAATCAAATGGTCCTGATGCAAAGCTTAATGACCTTTGCAGGATAATAGTTGATGAGGAAACAGACACTGCCGTTATGGCTGAGGTTGTAGGCTTTAAGGATGGCAAGACCCTGCTCATGCCTTTTGAAAATACGGACGGCCTGGGCTTTGGCTGCGTTGTGGAAAATATGGGCTATCCCCTGTCTATCCCTGTGGGTGATGAGCTGCTGGGACTTTGTCTTGACGGTCTTGGAAGACCGGCTGACGGAAGCGAAGTATTCTGTCCCATAAGCTATCCTGTTGAGGCACCGCCTCCGGATCCCATGGACAGAGTTATCATTAATGAGATACTGCCTCTGGGAGTAAAGGCCGTTGACGGAATAATGACCATCGGCAAGGGCCAGCGTATAGGAATATTTGCAGGCTCAGGTGTAGGTAAGAGTACACTTCTTGGCATGTTTGCCAGAAATACCAGGGCTGATATAAATGTAATAGCACTAATAGGAGAGCGTGGCCGAGAGGTCAGGGAATTTATAGAAAGAGACCTTGGCGAAGAGGGTATGGCAAGAAGCGTTGTAGTCGTAGCTACCTCTGATAAACCGGCTCTTGTAAGACGTAAGGCGGCCCAGACGGCTACTGCCATTGCGGAATATTTCAGGGACCAGGGCAAGGATGTGCTTCTGATGATGGACTCCCTTACCCGTTTTTCCATGGCCCAGAGGGAGATAGGACTTGCCAGCGGAGAGCCGCCGGTTACAAGAGGCTATCCGCCCAGTGTGTATGCCCAGATGCCAAAGCTCTTAGAGAGGGCCGGCAACTCGGATGTAGGCTCCATCACAGGACTTTATACGGTACTTGTTGACGGTGATGATTTTAACGAACCCATTACTGATACGGCCAGAAGTATACTTGACGGCCATATAATGCTTGACAGAAAGCTGGCCCACAAGAACCATTATCCGGCAATTGATGTTATGCAGTCCATATCCAGATGTATGAGCCAGATTGCCACCAAGGAGCACAAGGCAGTCGCCAACAAGCTTAAGACAGTCCTTGCAACCTATACTGAAGCTGAGGACCTTATAAATATCGGTGCCTACAAGGCAGGCGCCAATCCCAACATTGACTATGCTATTGAGAAAATCGATAAGGTTAACGAATACCTGTGCCAGGATGTGGACACCAAGTATTCCATAGATGAGGAGATTAAACTGCTGGAGGAAATTTTCCAATGATGCGAAACAAAAGGTGTATGTTTTTGGCGATATAGGCAGGCGACATGGCAAGATTCAGATACAGAATGCAGAATATCCTTGACGTCAAGGAGAAGCTGGAAAATCAGGCCCGTAATGATTTTGCGGTAGCGGCAGCAAAGCTTAACGAGGAAGAAGCAAAGCTTGATGCCTTAAAGGGACGAAAAGACGCCTATGAGGAAGAATTAAAAAGGCTTTACGGAAGCACTCTTAATATAGCATCCATCAGGGAAACAGAGGATGCCATTGAGATAATGAAGTATCACATAGAGGAACAGAAGCTTAACGTGGCAGCGGCCTCCCAGCAGCTTGAGGTGGCAAGACAGAAACTGACAGCGGCAATGCAGGACCGTAAGACCCACGAAAAGCTTAAGGAAAAGCAGTTTGATGAATTCAAGGCTGAAGAGGCAGCCAAGGAAAGCAAGGAAATTGATGAGCTTGTTAGCTTTAGATACGGAGATGACAGTTAATGGCAGATGAGGAATTAGAGGACGGACTGTCCCCAAAAGAGCGTAAGAAAAAGGAAAAGGCCGAAAAGAAGGCAGCCAAGAAGGCTGCTAAAGAAGGCGGACTGACGGAAGAAGGCGAACTCTATGATGAGGATGAGGACGACGGCTTCTCTTTTTCGGTGTTTATAATAATCGTTTTCATCGTCCTTATATGGATAGCTATTCTGTGTCTGCTCGTAAAGCTTGACATAGGGGGCTTTGGATCTTCTGTTTTGTATCCGGTACTTAAGGACGTTCCCGTTGTAAATAAGATCCTTCCTGAGGTAGAAGAGGAAGAAGTGGAAATGGGAGAGTTTGATAATCTGGCAGATGCTCTTGCTGAGATAAAGAGGCTGAATGCCCAGATCGATGAGCTTGAGGACGAACTGGATTCTTCCTCGGAAGGAGATTCAGAAGAGGTTAAGGCACTAAAAGAGGAGATAACAAGACTCAGGACCTTTGAGGACAGCCAGATTGAATTTGAAAAGCTTAAGACTGAGTTCTATGAGGAGGTAGTCTTCTCTGACAACGCTCCCGATATCGAAAATTACAAAACCTATTATGAAGAAATAGATCCGGATAATGCGGAATATCTCTACAAGCAGGTTGTTACCCAGCTTGAAGAGGATGAGGAGATGGATGAATATGTCCAGGCCTATAGCGACATGAAGCCCAAGCAGGCAGCAGCCATATTCGAAATGATGACGGATAATCTTGATCTTGTGGCTAAAATCTTAGGCCAGATGGACCCCAGTGCCAGATCAAAGATCTTAGGCGTAATGGATTCGGATATTGCTTCAAAGCTTACCAAGATAATGGATCCTGATTAAAAATCAGGGGTTAATGTTTTTGATCCTTCAGTCGATAAAATATACGAGCCATAAGGCTTAGTAGCTTAAGAAAGGAGGATAAAAATGGGAAACATAAGTGTAACGGACATAAGTCAGATGATGGAAAGCGGCGCTATAGGCTTTGCGGATGGACTTAGTATTTCCGGCAGCAGGCAGCAGGGATCGGATGATTTTTCAAAGATCATGGATGCCGCAAATGACAAGGTTGCAGGAAGTGCAAAGAGCGGAGAAAATACAGGACTTCCCACCGGAAGGACTACAGTCAGCAAGAACTCATCGGAAAGAATTGACCGGGGCATGAAAAAATCCGCAGACCCTGCACGAAATGCCGATGACAGGGCAGAAGTGGCACAGGATGCAGCAAAGGCAGCAGGGAAGATCGAAGACAAGATCAAGGATGCCTTTGGAATCGATGATGAAGAGCTTGAGACGGCAATGGAAAACATGGGGCTTGCCAGCCAGGACCTTCTTGATCCGTCAAAGCTTAAAGATCTGATGCTTGAGATAGCAGACGTTCCCGATTCGATATCGCTTATTACAAATGCAGAGGCCTATAACACTGTTAAGGATGTTATGAATTTTGCCATGAATGAGCTTAAGGGCATTGAAGATAAGTTTGGAATAAGTACTGACCAGCTTGTAGATGTTCTAAGTGATGAAGGCCTGATGCAGGAGGCGATCAGCCAGCTTGATGCAGATGTCAGCAAGACAGATGCGATAAGCGCTATAGAAGAGACGGATGCAGCTGATACTGCAGCAGATACCACCACAGACCTGGCAGCAGATACAGTGCAGGTAACTGTAACAGACAGTACCGAAACAGCTGAGACTACAGCGGCACAGACAACTGACACTGTAAGCACTGATGCAGCAGATAGCAGCAGCGATGCGGATACGACGACTGTAAGCGAAACGGCTTCAAACATTACCGCAACAGTCAGCAATGCAGATAGTGAAACAACTGCAAAGACCACAACTGAAACGAGCGCTGAGGAAGCTGAAAATGCTGTAAAGGCAGAGACAAATGAGTCAGCAGACCTTGGAAAGACTGAGACATTCACGGAAGTTAAAAAGTCGGAAACTGATCCTATGAAGGGCAGGAACGAAGGTTTTGAACATGCATCCCGCTTTTCAAGGAATGAAATGGCCGAGAATATTAATGCAGGTGAGAATTCTGTAAGCTTTGATAATGTTACCACACAGACCCAGGTTAATAACTTAGGGGAAGTGGTAGAGGTTGTGACAAGATACTCAAATGCCGACGCCAATCAGATACTTTCACAGGTTACGGAATCCATCAGGGTTGACTATTCGGCCGATGCAACATCTCTTGAAATGCAGCTTCATCCCGCAAGCCTTGGAACCGTTAACATGCAGGTGTCATCCACCAACGGCGTAGTAACTGCTCACATCCTGGTACAGAATGAGGCAGTAAAGGCAGCACTTGAAGGACAGCTAATACAGCTGACACAGGCCTTTGAGGAACAGGGACAGAAGGTTGAGGCAGTAGAGGTTTCAGTAGCTGACTATGACCTGAACCAGAGCATGAACGGACAGCAGCAGAACGGGCAGAACGAAGCTGAGAGACAGCAGAAGGAAGCCTTCAGGGTAAGCGGCATGAGACACAGGATCAACCTGAATGATTTTACCGAAGGTGACGAGGAAACAGGCATCACTGAGGAAGAAAAGATTGCCAGGGATATGATGGCAAGAAACGGCAACACAGTAGACTACACAGTATAAAGGAGAAAAAGCATGTCAAATATTGCATCAGTAGTAAATGGAGAAGTGGTTTCAACAAGCACTACTTCCACCAGCTCATCAAGCTCATCTTCTCTTGACAAGGATGCATTCTTACAGCTTCTTGTTACTCAGATGAAGTACCAGGATCCCCTTGAGCCTACAGATAACACTGAGTATGTATCACAGCTTGCTACATTCTCAGAGCTTGAGGAAATGCAGAACATTTCATCTTCATCTGATCTGTCAAGAGCAACATCCCTTGTAGGACAGTATGTAACGGTAAATGTTACAAGCTCAACAGGTGAGACAAGCCTTACAGGCGGCAAGGTTGATTATGTTGTGGTTGAGAACAACAAGGCTTACCTTAACATCAACGGAACAAACTATTCCATCGATGATCTGGATTCTGTTGTGGATGAGGAGTATTTAACAGCCTACAACATAGCAACTGAATTTAATGAATCACTTTCGAAGCTTCCTACCGTAGCTAATCTTACACTGGAATATGCGGACGTGATCGAGAACTTAAGGACAGTATATGATGACCTTACAAGTTATCAGAAGGAATTTATTTCATCCGATTCCGTATCTTCACTTGAAGAGTATGAAGAAAAATTAGCTGAGCTTCAGTTAACTTCAGCAGAATAATGCCGATATATATTCTGAGGCTGGGAGAAATCGTGTTTATGTTTTAAGACATAGACGCAGATACTTAACGAGGAGGCTGTGAATATGATAATCACAAACGGAAAAAGCCCCTCCATCGAACAGATGTCTGCAAAGCTTGCAGACGTTAAGCACAGCAGCTATCAGACAGGCAGCAGCGGAAAATCATTTGCTGAGGTTTTGGCAGGTAAACAGACCGAAGAAACTTCGGAACTTAAATTTTCCAAGCATGCAACCAACAGATTGTCGGAGAGGAACATTGAACTTTCCGATTCTCAGATGGATCGTCTGAAGGCAGGATGGCAGGCTGCAGGTGAGAAGGGAATCAACGAATCACTGGTAATGGTCGACCAGATGGCATTTATTGTAAATGTCAAAAATCAGACCGTGATCACTGCTCTTACGGGAAGCGAAGGCGAATCAAATGTGTTCACCAACATTGACGGAGCGGTAATTGCTTAGTAACTATTAATAAAGAGCCGGACCTTATGGAGGCTCTTAAGTCCCTGACTGACAGATGGGACTAAAGCAAAAGGAGGTCAATCCACTATGATGAGATCACTCTTTTCTGGTGTTGCAGGTCTTAAGACACACCAGACAAAAATGGATGTTATCGGTAATAACATTGCTAATGTTAACACAGTGGCATACAAGTCACAGAGCGTAACTTTTTCAGATCTTATGTATCAGACAACCCAGTCAGCATCAGGCGCAACTGAATCAGGTCGTGCCGGTGTCAATGCCAAGCAGATAGGTCTTGGTGTTACAACGGGTGCTATTTCAACATCAATCACAACCTCAGGTGCTTCACAGTCAACAGGTAATCCTTTTGACGTGCAGATATCAGGCGATAGCTTTTTTATAGTATCTGATGGTTCATCCAACTACTTTACAAGAGCAGGTGCTTTCTATGTAGACGGTAACGGTACTCTTGCAATGTCCTCAAACGGTTACACCGTTATGGGCTGGCAGCCTTCAACAGAAGAAGGCAAGGAAGATACTATCGTTAAGGATACTGTTTCGGCTCTTCAGATAATGTCAGCTGAGAACTTAACAGCAGAGCCCGAGCAGACCAAGAAGGCTTACCTTAGCGGTATCATTGATAAGAACTCAACTCAGCTTGATTCATCTGAAGGTCTTATTGTTAACTTCTCAGTATATGATAACCTGGGCTACAGCTACACTGTTAAGGCTTCCATCAAGCAGACAGGTACAGACGGTGAATATTCCATTACACCCACCAAGATCCTTGACGCAGACGGTAATGACCTGTTAAAGGAAAGCGCAAAGGCAGCAGGCGGCACAAGTACAATATCCATAACCCTTGGCGGTTCAACGGTTACATGTAAGTATACTGCAGCAACTGACACAATTCCTGAGTCTTATGAGTACGAAACCACAGGTGATACCAACTATATCAGATATGACACTGAAACAGGTGAATATCTGGGCTGGTCAACTAGTAAGGGCGCTGCAGAGACGAGCCTTTATGATACAGATATCTTAGGCCTTAAGATTAACGGCATAGATGGTTTTTCACAGTATACTGACACAAATCAGACAGATTCAGATGGTCATGTAATAGGCGGCGGAAATAATGTTGATATAGTTCTTGATACCACAACCTGTTACGACAACAAGGGAACCTCTTCCATAAAGGGTACAGCAGGCGACTATAACGGACAGCAGGCAGGAAGAAAGGTGGGCAGCATGAGCGGCGTGTCCATCCAGACTGACGGTAAGATCTACGGTTCTTATGATAATGGTACAACAAAGCTTTTAGGACAGATTGCAGTTGCAAGCTTTGCCAATCCTTCAGGTCTTGAGAAGGAAGGCGAAAATCTGTATTCGGCAACACTTAACTCAGGACAGTTTGACGGCATAGGTGAGGATGTTACAGCCGGCGCCGGATCACTTTCAACAGGTGTCCTGGAAATGAGTAACGTTGACCTTTCAACTGAGTTTACCGATATGATCACAACCCAGCGTGGTTTCCAGGCTAACAGCCGTATCATTACGGTTTCCGACTCAATGCTTGAGGAACTTACAAACCTTAAGAGATAATTTTAAATAAAGATAATGCTTTAAG
>R07__coassemble_565_pt1 | contig 12174 bp, 12 predicted proteins | sample R07__metabat2_low_PE_045 | metagenome-assembled genome bin R07
AATATGTACTATGTGTTGAGATACTTCTCAGAAATGAGGAGTGTCTTTTTTTGTGCTTTCTTTCAAAAACTACCTGCGATTAGTGCATTCTCCCTAGGGATTAGTGATATATGGGTAATTTGAAACGGAAAAAAGCCGTGACATTTGAGTGTCACGGCTTTTTCGTTGAATTGATAATATATTTTTTATGTATATTTTATACGGAAAATCAGATGTGCGGGTTATAAAATGCCCCACAAACCCTGTCCCCGGGGGGTCCACAAACCACGTCCCCGGGGGTCATAATCTGGCTACGCCTGTGTCCCTTGCGGCCTTTGCTACGGCAGCTGCAACGGCAGGAGTAACATCCTTGTTGAAGCTGTTGGGGATGATATATTCGGGAGTCCTTACATCGTTGGTGATAATGTTTGCTATTGCGTAAGCAGCAGCAAGCTTCATGTCGTCATTGATATCCCTGGCACGAACATCAAGAGCACCGCGGAAGATTCCCGGGAAGGCTAAAACGTTGTTGATCTGGTTGGGGAAGTCACTTCTGCCTGTGGCCATAACGGCAACACCGGCCTTTTTAGCCTCATCGGGCATTATCTCGGGAACGGGATTAGCCATTGCAAATACGATGGGCTTGTCGGCCATAGTCTTTACCATGTCGGCTGTAAGAACACCGGGAGCTGATACACCGATAAATACATCAGCGCCTACAAGTACGTCTGCCAGGCTACCCTTCTTCATCTGGCGGTTGGAAACCTTAGCCATTTCTTCTTTAATGGGGTTGAGATTATCTCTTCCCTCGTAAATAGCTCCCTTTGTATCACAGAGAGTAACATTCTTAAGACCTGTCTTCATCAAAAGCTTGGTGATGGCAATTCCTGCAGCACCTGAGCCGTTAACTACGACCTCGATATCCTCAATCTTCTTATCAACCAGCTTAAGAGCATTTATAAGACCTGAGAGAACAACAACTGCTGTACCATGCTGGTCGTCATGGAAGATAGGAATGTCGCAGCGCTCCTTAAGCTTTCTTTCTATCTCGAAGCATCTGGGTGCGGCAATATCCTCTAAGTTGACTCCGCCGAAGGAACCGGCTAAGAGAGTCACAGTATCAACGATTGTATCTACATCCTTGGAACGGATGCATAAGGGAAAGGCGTCTACATTTCCGAAGCGCTTGAAGAGCACGCATTTACCCTCCATAACAGGCATTCCGGCTTCAGGACCTATATCGCCAAGACCTAAGACTGCAGTACCGTCAGTAACAACGGCTACAAGGTTGGCTCTCCTTGTATATTTATAGGACAGATCCACGTCATCTTTGATTGCCAGACAGGGCTGTGCAACACCGGGGGTATATGCGACTGACAGATCCTCCATAGTCTCAACTTCGCAGCGGCAGTTAACCTCAATCTTGCCCTGCCATTCCTCGTGCTTCTTCATTGCAAGTTCTTTTGCATCCATGATAAATCTCCTTCTTATATTCTCTGTATCTATACACAAAAACCTATACCTTTTTGTTTTTGTTTGATTTCGGTCGAAGCCACAACATTTGTCCCAGGCGTCGACAAAAAGGTATATGTTCTTGTCTGAACACACAATTCCTCGAATATTTTATGATGAATAGCCCGATTTATCAAGGGAAAATGCCACCGGGCCGGCAAATTTGTGCAACACATTCTGCAACACTTCTGCAACGCTATGTGAGGTAGCATTTATCTGTCTTAAAAATTGCGGTCAAAACCGCATTAATCCAAGGCATATAAAGGTGCCTTAAAGGGGATGCATGATGGCATCCGCGGAGGTAATGAATATGATGACAAATATTATTACAAACTCAAAATTAAATAAGGTTGAGCTGGACCTGATGGAGCTTGAGAAGATCGCAGGCGGCTGGCTGGTTGAAAAAACACTGGGACATGCAAAGGTTTATGGTGATATCTATAATGCCGGAATAAGCATTGAAAGTACCTGGTTCGGACCAAGCAGATATTATATCAGCGGTCATCAGATTTCCAGAGAGCAGGCAGACGAAATAGTAGATGCCAGCATGGACCTGTGGAAGCAGTATCAGGCAGATGGCTCAGACTGGGTTGCCTATGCAAGAGCCTGGAAGCAGATACTTAAGAGTCAATATAGTATTGAATGGGACGGCATTAAGGGAAATTATTCTCACCCCTTATGGTGAATCCTGATTGATTGGAGGTATGCGCTATGATGAATGCAGCTATAAGAAACCGAGATTTTGAAATGAATATGGAAGAACTTGAGGCAATAGCAGGGGGAACTTTTTTCCCTAATACTTACTCCTATAAGACATATAATTCTTTTGGAATAACCACAAGATACCACTGGTTTACACCCGATGAATTTTATTTTGGCGGAGAGAAGATTTCAATCGACACTGCAGATAAGATAGTAGACATGGGCGAAGGAATGCTGGCGATATTAAATCAGGGTTATAATCACAAGGATAAGATCACAACTAAGGAGCCTGCATTTATAAGAGCCTTTAATTCACAGCTTAAAGCAATAGACCCTTCGCTTAGAATGTGGAATGGCACAAAGGGAGCAGATCTTCCCTGGTAAGATAGGAAGAAAACGGGACGTTAAATTATGAATGGCTTCGGGTTCTTGATAATAAATAACATGGTTGAACTAAATGGATTGTAGCATCAGGCAACCGGAAAGGAGACATTATGATGAGAATGGAAAACAATAAAATTGAAGACATGTTTCTTGCATCCATAACAGGGGGAGGTGCTACACCACCTATTACTCCTGATAATGAGAACCCTATTGATGAGATAATCAATGGAAAATATTATGATGCTATTGCTGAGCAGCTGGCAGAGTGGCTTACCAGACTGGCAGGTCAGACAGACAGCGATTATTTTGTAAGAAAAAGGAAAGTAGATAATAGCCAGGATATCTATGATGTAGATATCTGATGGTGAAAATACTTATCGATTATGTCACTTACCTTGCCATCCTCAAGTATGGTGCCGCCTGATAAATAAAAGGCACGGTTACATACACTTTTGGCAAATTCCATTTCGTGAGTGACAATGAGCATGGTGATGCCTGAAGCAGCCAGTCTTCTGATCACATCCTCGACCTCGGCTACCATGTCGGGATCCAGCGCGCTTGTGGGCTCGTCCATCAGAAGAATTACAGGGTCCATAGCCATGGCGCGGGCTATTGCGACACGCTGCTTCTGGCCTCCGGAAAGCTCGGAACAAAAGGCATCCGCATGATCGCTCATACCAACCTTACTAAGAAGCTCGTGGGCTTTGCCCTCAGCTTCTTTTTTTGACATTTTCTTAAGATCCATGGGTGCCTGCATGATATTTTCAAGACAGGTCAGATGGTTAAAGAGGTTAAAGGACTGAAAGACCATACCAACCTGCTGCCTGAGGCTTCCAAGTACTGCAGGGTCATCACTTAGCTTATTACCCAGAATCTTTATGGTGCCGCCGCTTGGAGTCTCGAGGCCATTTAAACACCTCAGCAGGGTTGATTTTCCGGTCCCGGAGGGGCCGAGGATGGCAATCACATCACCGCTGTATACTTTTGCATTTATATCCGATAAGGGAGTTTCTTTACCAAAGCTTTTGGAAAGATGCTCTATCTCGATAAGACATTCACTCATGCTTTGCCTCCTTTTTGCTTATTAAGCCGTCTTTGACGCCTGCATACAGGGTCAAGGAATATTATCAGTCTGTCAATTCCGACCCTTATCAGCCAGGCAAGGCAGTAATAAATGAGGGCAATTGAAATAAGAGGGAAAAAGGCCTCATAGGTGCGGCTTCTGATGATATCCCCCATTTTGGTAAGGTCCTGTACTGAGATAAAGCCCACGATGGCGGTGCCCTTTAAAAGTGCAATAAGCTGGCCTTTTATAAGGGGAAGGGCCATGAGAAGTGCCTGGGGCATTATAAAACGGTGAAAGGCCTTGTAGGGTGTATAGCCAAGGGCAAGTGCCGCCTCCATTTGTCCCGGATCAATGCTGTCAATGCAGGTACGGTATACGGCAGATATGGAAGAAGCAAAGTTAAGGCTGAAGGCTATTACGGCAACAATAAATGGAGACAGGTCCACCCTGCCGAAAATCACATAATAAAAGATCATAAGGAGGACAACCATGGGAGTGCCGCTCATTATTGAGTTAAAGGCACCTATACCCTTGCGCAAAAGGGCATATTTTGAAATGCCGGCCTTATAAAACTGGAAACCCAGCAGAATACCTATGATACCGGAAAGCAGGGTTATAAGCAGCGTGCTCTTAAGGCCTGACAGAACAAGGCGCCAGCGATTTTCGTTTATAAAGGTCTTTTTGAAGCTCTTAACGAGACCCGAAATAAAATTCTCTTTTTGACCTTGAGGGGAAGTGGCGGAGGTTATCCCGGCCAGTTTATCGGCAGTCTGCTTGCGGACTAATATGGAGAACATGGGCTCAGCAGTGGTATATGAAAAATCAGCAGCCTCCTCCCGCTCAGGGGTCTTCATCAGACAGTTGGCAGCCATGATGCACTTGCCGGAGGTCACGGCAGGAAGGATACCGCTCATTTCCGTTATCTCTATATTGATGCCGTAACCATAGGCCCTGGCAAAGCCTGCAAGAAGTTCAACCTCGTAGCCGTTAAAAGTGTCGCCGCTTACATAGATAAAGGGAGGGGATGAGACGGCGCTTGCAAGGTTTATTACACCGTTTTTGCCCTTGGAAGGTATACTGACTGCGTGTTTGGAACCGGGAGTAAACCAGTAGTTCTGCAGCTGGCTTAGCTCACCGCTGACCTTAAGCTCGTTAATATAGGAATCAAACTGCTGCTTTAGGGCACTTCCTTCAGAAGATTTCGTAAAAATAAAGCCCACCTCTCCGCAGGGCACATTTATACCCGGCAGAAGTACCAGCCCCTCGTATTCTTCGGCAATGGCACTGTACTGCTCCCGAATGGCAAAGACATAATCAACCTTTCCAAGTTCCAAGGCAAGACATTCGTCAGCAAGAGTCTTGTAATAGGCAATTTTGGGGGAATCAATGAGCTCTTCAAGCTTCTGATCCTGAATGGTGCCGTCCTTTACAGCACCTGTAAGTCCGGCCAGGTCATTTATTGTAATAGAAGAATAATCATCATTTATGGCCTCAGAAGCCCATACGGAATATGGGGACACAGGAAAGATCAGAAATATAAGGATTAAGAAAGTAAGTAAAAAATGTTTTACGTTGTGCATATTAGATAAACCGGAAGGAAGGTCCGCCTCATCTAAAGGCGGGGTATAGGAAAACAGAGTCCGGAGGTAAAAATCATAAAGTTTAAGGCTCCTCTTCGTGATAAAGAGTTACCCCGTTTCTGCCGTTTTCTTTAGTGACGTAGAGAGCTTTATCAGCTCTTGAGAAAAGCTTTTCATACAAAAACTTCTCACATGTGCATTCATCGGCTGATTTTTCCCTGGGAAAATCAGGATCATTACCTATGAGGTCTGCTGCATTCTCAAGTACTGCAACGCCTATACTGGCAGTTACAGTGACTGAGCCTGAGGACTGGACTAAGGGGCGGGTCAAAAGCTTATTAAGCTTGGCACTTATGCCCATTGCATCCTCTGCGCCTTTGATATCTGTCATAAATACCAGAAATTCATCTCCGCCCATACGGCCTACTATATCACGGCCCTTGAAGGTATCGGACAGCTTGTGACCTACCTCCTCTAAGATCATGTCTCCGGCAGCATGGCCGAAGGTATCGTTGACCTCTTTGAAATGGTCAAGGTCGATCATTATCATGGCAGCCTTCTGACCGTCTGTAAGGCACTGCTTTATGGAATCGGTAATAAGGGTAATGGCGGTGGCTTTGTTGTACAGACCTGTCAGGGCATCCTTGTCGGCCTTAAGTCGCAGCTCCAGTTCCTTTTTCTTCTCTGCATCGATATTGACGATCCTGCCCACAATCCTGGATACATAGCCATCGGCACCGCGCACGGATGAAAGAGTGGCACGGTACCAGTGGAAATCCGTATTGCCTCCCTCAAGGATGGTGGAGCGAAAATCAATGGAGTCAGTCATCTGAGTCCTGCGGGCAGCAGTTATGATATCCTTAAAAATCTGCCGCTCATCCGCATGAACCGTATGAAAATCATAGCTTGACATGAAATCCTTTACGATAAGCTCCTTATGCTGATAAGCGGAATTATCAAGTCGGATATTGAGCACATCGGTACGGGAATTATAATCTACAAAATGCTCCTTAATGGAGGAATGAAGAATGTTAAGACGCTCAGCCTGAAGAGCCAGCTCTTCCTGGGCGCTTTTTCTCTCTGTACAGTCGATGACAACCCCTGCAATAAGAGGGTAGCCTTCCATTTTGCCGTAGAGATTGGCCCTTACCTGCAGCCATCTGATGCCGCCGTCACCCGTTACCGTTCTGAATTCAAAATCAACGGCTCCGTCATCCTTCATAATGCTGTCAAGCCCCTCCTCGAATAGGGGAAGATCGTCGGGAATGATGCTAAGACGCACATCCTTCAGCATACGGTCAAGCTCTTTGTGGGAGTAGCCCAGCATGCGGTACAGACCTTCGTTGAGATATACCGGGATAAGTTTACGGTTATCCGCAAGGGCGAAAATACATACTCCGGTAATGATACTCTCCACAATAGAGGTAAGAGATTCATTTTCAATTGCAAAATCGGAATTTACAGCCATGGTGTCACCTTGTAAAATGTTCGGTATGGTATACATTTAGATTTTATCATAAGGGAAAATGGAAATAAAGCGCATAATGAGGGCACTTTGTGATAAAATCATGACGTAAATGCATATGCTACATGAGAAGGAGATAACCATGAAGAAGTTTATATCCTGGAATATCGATTCCATAAATGCGGCCCTTACCTCGGATTCCGACAGGGCAAAGCTTTCAAGAAAGGTACTTGATACTATCAGCAAGGAAGATGCTGATGTCATAGCCATACAGGAGACCAAGCTTTCTGATGCCGGACTTACAGATAAACATAAGGAAGTGCTGGATTCATATTTTCCGGGTTACAGGGTTGAATATGTAAGCTCCGTTCCACCGGCCAAGAAGGGTTATGCAGGCACCATGATCCTTTATAAGGAAGAGATGCAGGCTGTAAAGGATGCTCCTAAGATCGGAGCTCCGGATACAATGGATGATGAGGGTAGACTCTTGACCCTTGAATTTGATGATTTTTATTTTGTAAATGTCTATACGCCTAATGCGGGGGACGGGCTGAAGAGGCTTAAGGAACGCCAGGAGTGGGATAAGTGCTATACCGCCTACTTAAGCCGCCTTGATAAGAAAAAGCCTGTCATTGCCTGCGGGGATTTTAACGTGGCGCACAAGGAGATCGACCTTGCCAATCCCGACAGCAATCATATGTCTGCAGGCTTTACCGATGAGGAAAGAGAGGGCTTTAGCAGGCTTCTTGATGCAGGCTTTACTGATACCTTCAGATATGTAAACGGCGATGTTAAAAGCGTGTATTCCTGGTGGGCCCAGAGGATCAAGACCAGCAAGATCAACAACTCGGGCTGGAGAATCGACTACTTCATTGTGAGCAACCGCATCGCAGAGAAAATCACCGAATCCCGGATGCTTGACTCAGGGGAACGTCAGGACCACGCGCCCATAATGCTTGAGGCTGAGGTGTGAGTGATAAAAACGTATAGGTTTTTGAGTAATACAAAAAAAGACACGGCGGCGCCGTGTCTTTTTTTGCCGCCTGCAATATCCGCAGACAGTACTGTAGCCCGAAGGGGGAACCAACGGGCTACGATGAGGGGAGTATAAATAATTAATAAGGGGTCGTAAACGAGAATCATTTGAAGGGGAGATTCTTGCTTACAGACGTTATTATAGTATAAGACTTTGAAAATTACAACCGTTTTTGAAAAATAGTAGCAAACTTTTTTTGCCCCACAACATCTTGCGATGCCAGTAAAATCAAGGGTTTGCGCCACTTTGACACCTGAACGCAAGTGCTTGCGAAATTCGTGAGAATGGAATACCATATATTGTGAAATTTAGACCAGAGGAGTCAGTGATGGCATATTATACGATAATGGCTCCCTGCCACTTCGGCATGGAGGCAGTACTGAAAAAAGAAATATATGATCTTGGATACGATATAGAAGAGGTCATGGATGGCCGCGTTCTTTTTAAGGGAGATGAGGAGGCTGTTGCAAGGGCCAATATCTTCTTAAGAACTGCGGAGCGCATTCTGATCCTGGCAGGTGATTTTACCGCAAGGACCTACGATGAGCTCTTTGAGGGAACCAAGGCCATCGAATGGGATGAATATATCCCGGAGGATGGAAAATTCTGGGTAGCTAAGGCGGCAAGCGTTAAGAGTAAGCTTTTTTCGCCTTCTGATATACAGTCCATCATAAAGAAGGCCATGGTGGAGAAGCTGAAGCAGACCTACCATAAGGAGTGGTTTTCGGAGGATGGTGACAGTTTTCCCTTAAGGGTATTTATCACAAAGGACAGGGTTCTGATAGGACTTGATACAACAGGAGAATCCCTTCATAAGAGGGGCTACCGTAAGCTTGTAAGTAAGGCTCCCGTGGCTGAGAACCTGGCAGCGGGCCTTATAATGCTGACACCCTGGAATAAGGACAGGATTCTGGTGGATCCCTTCTGCGGCTGCGGCACAATCCCTATTGAAGCGGCCATGATGGCGGCAAATATTGCACCGGGAATGAACAGAAGCTTTACGGCGGAAAGCTGGAAGCATCTGGTACCACGTAAGCACTGGTACTCAAGCGTTGAAGAGGCAAATGATCTTATAGACAGAAGCGTCAAGACTGATATCCAGGGCTATGACATTGACGGCGATATGGTAAAATCAGCAAAGGAAAATGCCATAGCGGCAGGCGTGGGAGATATGATACATTTCCAGAAAAGGCCTGTAGCCCAGCTGTCCCATGCCAAGAAGTACGGCTTTATCATAACAAATCCTCCCTATGGCGAGAGAATAGGAGAAAATGATGAAGTTGTAAAGCTTTATCAGGAACTGGCAGAAGGCTATAAGAAGCTGGACTCCTGGTCCTGTTATGTAATCACAGGCTATGCCGATGCGGAAAAATACATGGGCAGGAAAGCCGATAAGAACAGGAAGATATATAACGGAATGCTGAAGACCTATTATTATTCCTTCTTAGGACCCAAACCGCCCAAGAGGCCAAGGGCAGAGTAATGAATATGTGCCAAAAGCAATTTGCGGCTTATTAAGGATAAGAGGAATTTAAAATAACTGAAAGATTAAATAAGAAAAAAGAGGCAGTAAAGTGAGGAAAGTGATTTTTGCCACAGGCAATGAGAATAAACTGAAAGAGATCAGGATGATAATGGCAGACATGGATGTGGAAATAGTATCCATGAAGGAAGCGGGCTGCTTCGTGGATGTTGATGAGACCGGGACTACCTTTGAAGAAAACGCCATTCTTAAGGCTAAGGCCATTGCACAAAAAAGCGGGGAACTGACCCTGGCTGATGACTCCGGTCTTGAAATCGACTATCTTAATAAGGAACCGGGAATATATTCCGCCAGATATATGGGAGAGGACACCTCCTATGATATTAAGAATGCAGAGCTCTTAAGAAGGATGGAGGGCGTGCCGGATGAAAAGAGGAGCGCCAGATTCGTGTGCGCAGTTGCCATGGTTCGCCCTGACGGAAGCTGTGAGGTAGTAAGACAGACCATGGAGGGAAGGCTGGCCTATAAGCCTGCAGGCGATAATGGTTTTGGCTATGACCCTATATTTTTCCTGCCTGAATTTGGATGTACTTCAGCGCAGCTGTCACCTGAGGATAAAAATGCCATATCCCACAGAGGTAAAGCTTTAAGAGCCATCAGGAATGTGCTGCAAAGAGAGCTATAATATGAAGATTCTTATATTAAGTGATACGCATGGATACAATGATGTGATGTGGGAGGTCATAAAGCAGGAGGAACCCTTTGATATGCTGATACACTGCGGAGACCTGCAGTGTCAGCCCCAGCTCATTAGGGATAAGGTGGACTGCACCCTTCACATGGTGGCGGGCAATAATGACTATGACCCTGATCTTGACAGGGTAAGGACCTTTAACATCGGGGACTGCAGGGCTGTTCTGACCCATGGCCACAGATACCAGCTGTATGGCGGCTACGACGGTCTGTATTACCTTGCCATGGAAAATCAGGCTGATTTTGTCTTCTTCGGACATACCCATGTGCCGGTCATAAGAAAAGAGGGGCCCGTTACGCTGATAAATCCGGGCAGCCTTACCTATCCCAGACAGCATGGGAGAAGGCCTACCTATATAGTTATGGATTATACAAGGGGCAAAGAACCTGTATTTGAATTAAAAAATCTTTAGGATTGACTTGAAGCGGATGATTTTCAGGTGATATACTCATTGTTATGAGACGCATGAACAAGGATGTTAAGGGAATACTTGTGAAGCTGGCTGCAGCCTGTGTTGTTGCAGCTGTTCTTTTTGTGTGCCTGCTTGTATACTGCAATTATCTGTCGGGCATTGACAGGAGTGTTGAACTTGGGACAGACGGGGATGATTACCGCTTTACCTATGATACTTCCAAGGAATGGTCGGAGGAAGCCCACGGCTACCTTTGGGGAGAACAGATCGACCTGGCAGTTGAAAATCATACCTCCCAGCCTATGCAGGACTGGAGTATAGTTTTGCATATGGTCGATGGCTGCGCTATCGATTCTTCCTGGAACGGCGAGTTTAACTATGATACAGAGGCTGACATCATTACAATTACCTGCCTTGATTTTAACGGTAGCGTAGATGCGGGGGAGACACAGCCCTTTGGCATGGTGCTCTATACCAATCTGAGTAGTCCCATACTGTCCGGTAAATTCCTGTATCACGAAGAGAAGAAGGTGACGGACCTGACTGCTTTCTGGGTACTGCTGATAGTGCTTGGAGTGGTTCTTGTGTCTGGCATTGACGGAATATATTTTACCTTAAAGCAGGAAAAGCTTAAGAAGAAGCAGAAGGCATCCTTAAGGATAATCAGCCAGAGTCTTGTGACTTTTGCCAATACCATAGATGCCAAGGACAGCTATACAAAGGGACATTCGCAGAGGGTGGCCTTCTATTCCAGGGAACTGGCCAGACGAATGGGCATGGATGAAGAATTCTGCCAGAATATATTGTATGTTGGACTGCTGCATGATATAGGTAAAATTGGTGTACAGGATGCCATTTTGAAAAAAAGTGCGAAGCTTACCTATGATGAATTTAACGAGATTAAAGAGCATGTATCCATGGGTGGTGACATCCTGAAGGATTTTACGGCTATTCCGGGAATTGAGGATGGCGCCAGGTATCACCATGAGAAATATGATGGAACGGGATACATGAAGGGACTTAAGGGAGAGGAGATACCCCTTATTGCAAGGATCATAACCGTAGCGGATTCCTTTGATGCCATGTCATCGGCAAGGTGTTACAGGAACGCAATGACCATGGATGCCATTATTGCAGAACTTGACAGATGCACAGGCACCCAGTTTGATCCCAAGATCGTTCCCTATATGATACAGATGATAGATGAAGGAATTGCCCCCATTACTCTCAGAGATGGGCAGTTTGAGGAAGAACTGGAGCTGTGAGACGCCGCTCTTAGCTGCCGGACATAAAAAAAGCCTTGGATCCTGCCGGATTCAAGGCTTTCTTTTTGCAAGTGAGACACGGGGGATTTGAACCCCCGACAACCTGATTAAAAGTCAGGTGCTCTACCAACTGAGCTAGTATCCCATTTAATAAAAAATGGCCATTTGGCCAAAATAAAACGACCATAAAGACCAACACGGCTAGCTGGATTCGAACCAGCGAATGCAGGGATCAAAACCCTGTGCCTTACCGCTTGGCTATAGCCGTACAAACTGCCGTAAAAGCAGATCGGGTGGATAGAGGGACTCGAACCCTCGGCCTCCAGAGCCACAATCTGGCGCGCTAGCCAACTGCGCCATACCCACCATATAGCTATACATAGCAATGACCACCAAGGTGATCAGCGTGCCTGAAGGGATTCGAACCCCCGACCCACGGCTTAGAAGGCCGTTGCTCTATCCAGCTGAGCTACAGACACATACTCGGGGTGACAGGATTCGAACCTGCGACCTCCTGGTCCCAAACCAGGCGCTCT
>R07__coassemble_603_pt1 | contig 11634 bp, 8 predicted proteins | sample R07__metabat2_low_PE_045 | metagenome-assembled genome bin R07
TACATTTTCAGAATAGTTTGTCATCATTCCGAAGAATGCTATTATCCACATCCAGAATACTGCTCCGGGACCACCTGTTGCTATAGCACCCGCTACACCAACTATGTTACCTGTTCCGACAGTTGCCGCAAGTGCGGTACAAAGGGACTGGAACTGGGAAATTGTCTTATCACCGGTATGGGTCGTTACATGCTTATCCTTGAAGATAGCACCTAAAGTCATCTTCCACCAGTGTCCCCAGTGTGAAATCTGGAAAAATCCTGTCATGAAAGTCATGATAATGCCTGTACATCCCAAAAGGATGAGGGCCGGCCAGCCCCAAACAACGCCGTTTATGGCATCGTTTATCCGGGTAATTACGTCGATCATAATCTCCTCCTAAATAAAAATGTCCTTTTGCCTGAGAGATCACTGCCTGTCGGAACTTTTTCTTAATCCGGTCCCGTAAAACAGCTTACACCTTCGGCGCCCCGGCAAATCACATGATCTTAACAATCATCCTCTTTGCACAAAAAAAGCCGAGTATATAAATATATACCCGGCTTTGGGTCTCTCCAATTATATTTACCAAAACAGTATACACTAATGATTTTACCCTTGCAAGACGTTAATTCGATAAAATCTTGCGAAATTTAAGCAAATATGAAATAATATACAAGTATTTAAGTCACAAGGTGATGGAATTTTATCCTATCCCTTAGAGGCTTACGAAATAAGAACATACGAAGTAAAAATATACGTAGTAAGAATATACAAAAGGGGAATCGTAAATGAAGCTTCAGGAATCTGGTGAAATGTATCTTGAGACAATCCTGGTCTTATCCAAGAAGAGACCTGTTGTCAGATCCATAGACATAAGCGAGGAAATGAATTTTTCCAAGCCCAGCGTGTCAAGGGCTGTCAAGCTTTTAAAGAACGACGGCTACATTGAGGTTGACGGCAGCGGTTATATCACTCTCACTGAGGCAGGCTCAGCCATTGCCGGCAAGATCTACGAGCGTCACACCCTCCTGTCAGCTTTCTTGGAAAACATCGGTGTGTCAAAAGAGACAGCTGCAGAGGATGCCTGCAAAATGGAACACATCATCAGTGACGAGACCTTTGACTGCATCAAAAAGCATGCCGGGGTAAAGTAGTCTCATCATAAAACAGTTCTATCTGAATCTTTTACTTAGAATAAAATCAGCCGCTTCAACAAATGTAAGCGGCTGATTTTTATTTTCGTTAATTCATTTCTTATCCTGCTGCTGCAACATTTGCCGTTGCCACAAGCTCTATTCCGGTTCCCGCAATATCCTTTGCAACAACATCCCCTATCTTAACAGGTGCTTCTATCTCAAGCAGCCTCATGGCTTCCACACAGTCAAATATCTTATCCTTGGGAATGGCTTCCTTTGTTTTCACCGATACAACTGCTCTTTCTCCGTTTATGACATATACGCTTGAAGTCACCACACGCTTGGGATCCGTAACCTCATTTCTGGCATATATCTCACCCCGCTTACAGGTGTTACCGGTAACTGATATAATCTCGCCGTCCTTTAAGACAACCTCTATGCTGCAGCCTAAGGGACAGTTTATACATGTAAGATTTCTGGTTTCTTCCTTCATGGCTCTACTCCTCCTCTATCTTAATGGTAATGTTACTGATGTCCCCAGCCTCTTCAAGCATCTTCTTTGTCAGAATCAAAGTCTCCATTTCTCCGGGAGCGATTATTGTCTTCTTTTTATGTACAACCTGCTTATCTCCTAAATACATTGATATAAAGCTGTCCTTGTACACATTTCCCACCCTGAACCTTATGGGCATGTTATCTGCCATTCTGTCAGGATTAATCTTAACCGGAGCAGTATATCTGACACCACTCTCGGCCTTTATCTCAATAGTCTTATTCTTAGAGTCAGCCTTTGATATCTCGCCCTTTAAATAGCCTGCTGCACATTTTCCCGCAAGGGCAGCCTCCTCGGATACATAGTCCACCAGATCATGAACGTGAAGCACATTACCGCAGGCAAAGACACCGTCCATTGAGGTCTCAAGGCTCTCATTTACGGCAGGTCCGTTTGTCACGCGGCTCATGTCTATATCAAGCTTTCTTGTAAGCTCATTTTCAGGGATCAGTCCCACAGATAAGAGCAGGGTATCACATTTAATAAATTCCTCTGTTCCCGCAATGGGCTTCCTGTCAGCACCTACCTGGGCAACCGTTACTCCCTCCACTCTCTTCTTGCCGTGGATCTTAATAACCGTATGGCTTAACTTAAGTGGAATGTTAAAATCATCCAGGCACTGTACTATGTTACGCTTAAGTCCTCCTGAGTAGGGCATCACCTCTGCCACAAGCTTAACCTTTGCTCCCTCTAAGGTCATTCGTCTTGCCATAATAAGTCCGATGTCTCCGGAACCTAAAATCACAACCTCCCGGCCCGGCATGAAGCCGTCAATATTAACAAGCTTCTGGGCTGTTCCTGCTGAATATATGCCTGCAGGTCTGAAGCCGGGAATATTAAGGGCTCCTCTTGGACGCTCCCTGCAGCCCATAGCCAGGATAACTGCCCTTGCGTAAAATATCTGCATGCCGTAAACGCTTGAATAAGAGGTAATGGCTTTTACCTTATCGCCATCCACTTCATCCTCTGATATATCCATTACCATGGTATTAAGCTCATAAGCTATATTTGCGGCATCTGCCTTTTCAATGAATCTGGCAGCATATTCAGGGCCTGTAAGTTCCTCCTTAAAGGTGTGAAGTCCGAAGCCGTTATGAATGCACTGGTTAAGGATTCCTCCAAGCTTGTCATCCCTTTCAAGGATCAATAGCTTGTCCACTCCCTCTTCCTTTGCCGATATGGCAGCTGCAAGACCTGCAGGACCGCCTCCAATAATGATCAGATCATATTTTTCTCCATGCATTATCTCTTACCTCCTGCGCTCTCATAGTCTGCCTCTTCGTCCTTGATGTGTCCCTTTATTATCTCGGAGCCACGTCCGCATTTTGTGATTTTCTCCATTGGAAGGCCTGTCTCCCTGGCAAGTATCTCCATAACCTTGGGATAACAGAAGCCGCCCTGGCATCTTCCCATATTGGCACCGGTTCTGCGCTTTACGCCGTCCATTGTCCTGGCGCCTAAGGGCCTGTGAATGGTCTCGATTATCTCACCCTCCGTGATGGATGAACAGCGGCAGATAATGTTGGCATATAAGGGGTTGTTCTCAATGATCTCCTGCTGCTTCTCCTTGGGCAGGAATTTCATAACCGTTACGCCCTTTCTGCCGGGAATATAAACATCCTTTTCCTCAGGATTGAGTCGCTCAACAACCATATCCCTAACCATCTCTCCGATGGCAGGAGATCCCGAAAGTCCGGGGGATTCAATGCCTGCTGCATCTATAAAGCCGGGATGTCCCTTTACCTCTTCTATTATAAAGTCACCTCTGTCTCCGCAGGGACGAAGGCCTGCAAAGGAGGTTATAACCTGATTCATGGGTACATTCTTAACTGCCGAAGCACCGGGTGTGTTAACAGCATCAAGTCCTTCAAGGGTTGTGTAATTTCCTTCCTTGTCATCAATATTTTCTGCTGTAGGTCCCACAAGAAGATTTCCGTGAATGGTAGGAGACACTAAGATTCCCTTACCCATGGCTCCCGGCAGCTTGAATATTGTCCTTGCAACATGCTCTCCCGCAGTTACGTCAAGCAGGCAGTACTCGCCCTTTCTCGGAGTGATGGTTATCTTCTCCTCGCTTACCATGTTGTGGATAATGTCGGCATGGACGCCTGCTGCATTTATAACGATCTTGGCATAATACAGCTCATCCGTATCATAGGCCTCATCATATTCATCATAGTGTCTGGCAGTTACCACATAACCGTCCCCACCGCCAAGTTCATGAATATCCTTTACCTCAGTACACAGGTCAAAATCAACCCCGTTAACATAGGCATGCTCGGCAAAGGCTATTGTCATATTAAAGGGACATACAATGCCTCCGGTCTCAGCCAAAAGTACGCCCACTGTAGAATCAGACAGATTGGGTTCAAGTTTAAGAGCCTCTTCCCGGCTTAAAAGCTTCAAATGCTTAACTCCGTTTTCAAGGCCGCGCTCATAAAGCTCTTTAAGCTTTGGCATTTCATCTTCATTCTCGCATACAACCATGGACCCGTTACGCCTGAAGGGGATATCCAGCTGCTGAGCCAGAAGGGGCAGCATTTCGGACCCTCTTACATTAAGCTTTGCCTTAAGTGAGCCGGGCTTTGCATCATAGCCGGCGTGGATGATTCCGGAATTTGCCTTACTTGTGCCCTCACATACATCCGAGTTCTTATCAAGTACCACAACCTTTAATTTATATCTTGCAAGCTCCCTTGCAATTGCCGATCCGCTGACACCGGCACCTATTATAACTACATCATAATTCTTCATATATCTGCTCCATTTCGCAGTGCCCTTTTGCATTGACACTTTTATCTTTAATGCTCTCCTGTCCGGCAGAAGTCACACCGGCAGTTTTACGTTAAGCCTCTATTGTTTAATCCTCGTCCCTGGCCCAGTCATAGGAATATTTAACTGCCTTGTTCCAGCCCTTTATCTTCTTCTGTCTGTTCTCTTCGCTGATATGGGGCTCAAATTCCTTTCCTATGCTCCAGTTGGCAATGATATCCTCCTGATTTTTCCAGTAGCCAACAGCCAGTCCCGCAAGATAAGCCGCACCCATTGCGGTAGTTTCCACGCAGGCAGGCCTCTTGATGGGCACATTGGATATATCCGACTGGGTCTGCATGAGAAAATCATTTGCGCTGGCTCCGCCGTCAACCTTAAGGGCTGTAAGGGGGATTCCGGAATCTGCCACCATGGCCTTTGCTATCTCATCTGCAGAAAAGCATATTGATTCAAGTGTGGCCCTTATGACATGGTATTTGTTAACACCTCTTGTAAGACCTACTATAACGCCCCTTGCATACTGATCCCAGTGGGGTGCACCAAGGCCCGTAAAGGCAGGTACAACATAGCAGCCGTTTGTATCCTTAACCTTTTTGGCCATATATTCCGTATCTGCAGCAGACTCGATAAGCTTCATCTCATCCCTGAGCCACTGAATGGCAGCTCCTGCCACAAACACCGAACCTTCAAGAGCATAGGTTACCTTGCCGTCAAGGCCCCAGGCTATGGTAGTAACCAGGCCGTTCTTGGAAAATACCGGCTTGTCTCCGGTATTCATCAGCATAAAGCAGCCTGTTCCATAGGTATTCTTGGCTTCGCCCTGTTTAAAACAGGTCTGGCCGAACAGGGCAGCCTGCTGGTCTCCTGCAGCTCCTGCTATCTTGATGTTGCCCCCAAGAAGGGCAGGTGAAGTCTCACCATAGACGCAGCTTGAAGGCTTAACCTTGGGAAGCATGCATTTAGGGATATTAAGCTCAGCTAAGATCTCATCATCCCAGCACAGGTCATTTATGTTAAACATCATGGTCCTGGAGGCATTTGTATAGTCCGTCACATGGACAAGACCCTTTGTCAGCTTCCATATGAGCCAGGTCTCCACGGTTCCGAATAAAAGCTCTCCGTCCTCAGCTCTCTTTCTGGCTCCCGGAACATTATCCAGGATCCATTTAAGCTTGGTTGCGGAAAAATATGCATCAATAACAAGGCCGGTCTTCTGTCTGAATTTTTCAGTCAGTCCCTTCGCCTTTAATTCATCACAGTACTCAGCTGTTCTTCTGCACTGCCACACAATGGCATTGTAAACAGGCTCACCTGTGATCTTGTCCCACACAATTGTGGTCTCTCTCTGATTGGTGATGCCTATTGCAGCAATGTCCTGAGCTCCTACTCCGATGGTCTGCATAGCCTCTACACAGACAGAAAACATTGTAGCCCATATTTCATTTGCATTATGCTCAACCCAACCGGGCTTTGGAAAATACTGGGGAAATTCCCTTTGACAGACAGAGCACATCTCTCCCTTTTCATTGAAGAGAATGCACCTGTTACTGGTAGTGCCGGCATCAAGTGCCATAACATAACCTGACATAATAACCATCCTATACTCATCCGGCTTCTCCGGGGCCGGGTGAGGTTCTGTTTTGTTTCTGATAATACCACCGGATTTCTCCGCTATTTGAGTTCCTGATAATACCCCGGATTTCTCCGCTCTTCGAGCTCCCGAAATCCTACAAGTATTGTGACCCTGGTATTATCATTGTATCATATGATAAATTCCATAATTCACATTTTCTCTCACAAAAACGGCAGATTCGACCATCAGTTGTGCGAATACGCAAGCTGTACCGCAATGGCTTTCATATCCTCATGAGCGCCCTTAAACACGATATTTCTGCCCTCTGTAACCACCTGGCATTTACTGTCTGAGTATATCTTTGTGATTTTACCTTCAAAGGGAAGACTGATCACTGTATCGCCCTCGCCCTTTGTAAACTGATGGAAGGTAAGATAGGCCCTTCCCGTATCATCATTGCGCCTTAGCAGGGCCTGGTAGCCCTTAAGATGGCGCCAGCTTAACTGCTTAGGGCCGTAGATTGTTGTAAAGCCATCCTTTATAAGGTCTGTAATCTCCTTATAAAAGGCTATTCCTTCATCGATGACGCGCCACTGCTCATTAGTTAACTGAGTCACATCTCCTGAAAAGCACATACGGCCCATGAAGGTATTTATGATGCTGTAGGCAATCCTTTTAAGGGAGTCAGTCTGTCTTATGACGCACCAGATCTGGGACTGGGCAGGCAGTATCAGTCTGTGAAGGTTTGCGGCAATAACAGGAATCTCTTCGCACTCATGGGCATCAGAGAAGGAAGCCATGGAGGATACTGACATCATAAGGGGCTCCAGCTTGTGGCCACCTGAAGAACAGTTTTCCACTATAAGGTCCTGCACCTCATTCTTCATCCTGCGGATAAAATCAAGGGAGGCTGCCATATTAAGCCTCAGACCCTCTCCCAAAGAATCCGGATCATCACAGCCTATGCCTATGGAATCGTTATAGTCCATTTTGATATATTTAAAGCCATATTCATTAAGCAGGTCTATTACATGCTTTTGCAGGAAGTTTAGCACGTAAGGATCCCTCATATCCCTGAACCGCCTCATGGTTGTTGTAAGTGTATAGCCATCCTTTTTAAGCAGATGGGTCTCATCCTGAAAGGCCTTTGATTTTACTGCCACATTGTCGATCTCAAACCATATTCCCGGCACCAGGCCTTCCGCCCTGATCGCATCCGCTGTTTTATCAAGCCCTTCCGGGAAAAGCTCCTTTGAGATCTCATAATCACCCACTCCCAGATCCCAGGGAACATCCGGCTGCTTGAACCAGCCGCAGTCGATCACAAAATATGAAAATCCTTTGCCCCGGATAGCCTTTAGGATGTCAGTGATATTTTCATGGGAAGGATTGCCCCAGGTAGTACAGTACTCGTTGAAGATCACAGGAAGGGACTGCTCTGATTCAGGTGCCTTCAAAAAATGCTTCATTCCGGCCTGGGTAAGCCTGTGGGCCAGCACATCAATGTTTCCCTTAGCTACCGAAACTATTGCCTTGGGGCTTGTAAGGGTTTCTCCCGGTACAAGGCTCTTCATCCAGTGTCCTAAGTCTCTATCCGCAAGACCTCCTGATAAGGCCAGGCCATCATCATGCCTGTATACCTCCATCTGCCAGGAAGCATTGTGGGCGATCTGGGCTCCCCAGATTATTCCGTTACTGCTGTCCTCGATGGCAGCAAAAGGGAAGAATTTATTAACGGGCATGGAGCCTGCCTGACCAAAGCGCTCGCATCTGATCCCGTGGCCTGCCCAGGAAGGTTCGAGCTGCAGATCCTCGATAGGTGTCACTTCTTCCCTTCCCTCCATGCTCCACACGCTTCTGTACCTGTATAGCTTAAGGCAGCCGGCCCCGTCCCCCTTAAGGTAAGGTGACAGACCGCCTAAGGAAAAGCTTGACAGCATTTCGAGCTTTATCTCTTTGCCGCTCTTATTGGTATATTCCGAGTATATTTCCACACTCCTGTCGCATCTGTACCAGGTAAGATTGTGGACTGCTTCATAGCCTCTTGCATCTTTTAAAAAGGTGCGGATAGTGATTTTCTCATCGTCCTTGCTGACTGTCTGCCTGTCGTACTTAAGGGCATTTACCGATTCACCTTCTCTTAGGGATATTCCGCCGGCATAGGCGCCCATGTAAGTATCCCCACACAGCTTTACCTGGATGAGGCTGTCAACCTGCTGATTTTTATCCTCCCAGTTAAAATCATTAAAGATCCTGTTTTCTGTTCCGCTTTTAGTTTCATCATCCAACATGGGGAGCAGGTACATTCCAACCTTTTTAGTCTCCTCGTCCATGTGGTAGACGGCCTTCATATCTCCCAGCACATATGTGTTTAAATATGTATGCATGCTTTTATCCTTCCATCCTGCTAATATTTTCTAACAAAAAACCTCCATACAGAATATACATTCCATATGGAGGTCAGTTTCTAAATTATTCGGTTAGATCTGATCAACCCTTGATGTGCTCAACAACATCAACTCTTGTTCCATTAGGGCTGACAAGAAGCTCATATCTGGCGCTTCCGTGGATATCCTTAAGTCCGCCTCTCTCAACGCTGCCGGGATTGCTGTAGCCTCTTACGATGAAATACTCATCACCTTCATCGATATTATCCACATTCATTCTCATTGCATATAAGCCTTCCTTGATTGAATCATCAGGGAATGATACAAGAGCAACTCTGTCACCAATCTCAGCGTTCTTGAGAATGTAGTATTTAGCATCTCCGTTTACCTGCTTATGAGCAATTGTAAATCCAAGATCCTTAACGTAGGAATCAGCTTCCTTATCAATATCCTTAACAAAGATCTCAGGGAAATATGATGTAACCTTCATAATGTGTAACCCACCTTTCATTTAGTGAAAATATCTACCGCTTTATTATCCTATTTAACCCGGCCAAAGTCAAGTTAAAGTGACCGTCCCCGGGTAGCAAAATTATGCGCGGGGTTTGCCGCAGTTAGAACAGAATTTTCCTGTGTTAACAGTTCCGCATTCACATGTCCAGTCAGCTGCGGGTGCAGGCTTTCCACAGTTAGAGCAGAACTTTCCTGTGTTCTCTGTGCCGCATTCGCACTTCCAGCTTCCTGCAGGTGCAGGCTGAGCTGTTCCGCAGTTAGAGCAGAACTTTCCTGTGTTGACTGTACCGCATGAGCAGGTCCAACCGCCTGCTGCAGGTGCAGCTGCCTGTGCAGCCTGTGCATTCTGCTGGCCCATTGCAAAGAGGTTGGTTGCATTCATGCCGCCTGCCTGATTTGCCATGTTCATACCTGCAAAGGCCATCATAGGTCCTGTTGATGTGTTGCTTGCAGCTGATCTCATAGCATCTGCCTGAGCACCTACAAGTGTAGCTGCTGCCATGTTAGGATCACGGTTAACAGCACTCTTCTGAAGATCCTTGATCATCTTCTCGTCTTCTTCGGAAGCTGAAACTGAGCTTACACCGAAGGATACGATCTGGATACCACGAAGCTCTCCCCACTTCTTGGAAAGGATCTCATTAAGGGCATCTGCCATTTCCTCTGTATGTCCGGGAAGGGCGCTGTATCTGATACCAAGTTCTGAAATCTTAGCAAAAGCAGGCTGAAGAGCTGTTAAGAGCTCTGACTTAAGCTGTGAATCGATTGACTCTCTCTTATATTCATCTGTAACATTTCCTGCAACATTTGTGTAGAAAAGTACAGGGTCCATGATCTTATAGGAATACTCACCATGGCAGCGAACCTCGATATCAACATCAAGTCCGATATTCTTGTCTACTACACGGAAGGGAACGGGATTAGCTGTTCCATACTTGTTACCGGGAACTTCCTTAACGTTAATGTAGTAAACTCTCTGGTCCTTACCTGTATCTCCACCGAAGGTGAAACGTCTGCCGATCTGCTTAAAGGAATCAATTATAGAATCTGAAAGCTTACCGGTAAAGAGGCTGGGCTCTGTAGATGTATCATATACGTACTCACCCGGCTCAGCACAGATATCAACAACCTTACCCTGCTCAACTATAAGCATGCACTGGCCATCTGCTACTGCAACAACTGAACCGTTACTGATAATGTTGTCACTGCCCTTTGTGTTAGAGCTTCTCTTGCCGTCAACCTTCTTCTCTCCCTTGGTTACAAGAACATCTGCGGGAATTGCCTCACAGTAGAAGAACTCTTTCCACTGGTCTGCAAGTGCGCCGCCGGCTGCTCCCTTAATAGCCTGAATTAATCCCATTTTGTAATCCTCCTTATTGGTTTATTGGGTTTATATGATTTATTTTCTTCTGAAAAACTCCTTCAGTCCCCTGAAAAATCCGCCGGATGCAGGTTTGTAATCCTTAAGTACATCCCTCAAAGCATAAGCCGCATCATCTATGCAGTCCTTTTCATAGGTATTATACGCCTTGATAAGCTTCTTATCACGCTGCAGCAGGTTATATTCCCTGCCGTACTGGGCATAGTAAGGATCCACCCTGCCTCTTACAAGCACTCTGAACCTTGGATCTGATTCAAAATCATCCTCGACGATCTGTGCATGTCTTAAAAGCAGCAGATAATCCTCCTGTCTGTACACAAGAGCGAAATTATTGGGATCGCATTTTTCAAGTGCCCCCGTTGCCTTATCCGTTTCACCAAAGGATAAGTACAGCTTTGCCAGCTGTAAGTTTACCCAGGAATACTGATCCGAATCCGGGTCGCATACTGCCTGCAGCCTGAAGTAAATGTCAAAAGCCTTCTGGTATTCTCCGTCAAGGTAAAGATCAAGTGCCTCGCTTAAAAGCTCGCTGACGGCCATGCTGGTATCCCTGACATCACAATCCGGTTCCTTAAGCTTAATATCCTCTATCTGTTTATGGTAAACATCGGGCTTAACTTCCGAATCCTCATAAATGTTCAGAAGCTCATCTATATCATCTGCCTCTTCCGGCAGTGACTTTTTATGTTCCTCATACTTTGACTTACCCATCTCGTAGCAGGTCTTGGCATACTCGTCAAAAACCTCCGACACAGCTCCCTTTGCACTTGCCACTGCCTGTCTGTGGGTATCTGCATACTTGGGATCGATGAGGCTGTGGTAGTAAATCCTCAGATGTCTGTCGTATCTTCGCATCTTCTCATCAAGAAGAGCGTGTCCCAAATGCATATAATAATCATCCACATCCACTATATGGGCCATGTTGACCCTGTAGTAGAGCTGCACTGCCCGGTCGTAATTTCCCATGAAGTAATAGGTCTCCGCAAGCGAAAATACGGTATGGGTGTATATAGGCTGGGTATGGTCCACATACCTTGCCACCTTTTCAAGTCTGACAGCCGCCTCTTCATATCTGTCCATGTCCCTGTAGTAGAAGGACTCATTGATGAGGGCCTCGATACCCGCATCATCCATACGGTTATCATCAACCTCCATTATATACTCAACTGCCTGTTCAAAGGTCTGGGCCTCACCGTCCTTAAATATGGACATTCCCGTGTCGTCAAGGAAGATCTTAAGGTCATAGGTCTCAAGTGTCGCATTTACGGCATTGAACTCCTCCATAAAATATTCCTCGGTAATGTTGGCATCAAGGGACAGCCATTTACGAAAGGCAT
>R07__coassemble_612_pt1 | contig 11541 bp, 10 predicted proteins | sample R07__metabat2_low_PE_045 | metagenome-assembled genome bin R07
GGCAATATGTGACCCAATAATCCTGGTGGTTCCATTTATGGTGATCCTGGCAGCCCTTCTTGTCAGAAAGGCCCAGTATGTCTGGTGCATGGCAGGTGTGGCTCTTTACTGTCTCTATCTGATATACATAGGTGGAGATTTTATGATGGGACGTCACTTTACGGTAATGTTCTACATATCCCTTATATGTTATATGGACATTAAAAATCGTGAGTTCTCCTTTGTGGGAAAGGGTGCCGGCTTTAACAGAACCTTTACCGGCCTTTGCATTGCAGCCATAATTTTTACCTGTACCAGCCATGTAGTAACGGACCAGTTCCTGTATGGAGCTAATTTCTCATCCCCCATATCAGATGAGAGGGAAGTATATTTTAAATATTCAAGCCTTTTTAATAATGTGATATCCCTTATACAAACAGGAGATCTGTGCATTCAGAACGCCTGGAATGATGAGGGGATAAGGGAGTACAGGGATGCAGGCTATACAGGTGGAATACTTCAGAATGTTCCCGGAATATCCAAATATTACAATAACGATATGTACTTAAATGATTATTATGCTCTTGGAGATCCCTTCCTTGCCCACCTGCCTGCGGTTAAGGAGGCAAACTGGAGAATAGGTCATATGTGGCGGCAGGCACCTGAAGGCTATAATGACCAGGTACTTTGCGGAGATTTAGACGGTAAGAACAGGATAGTTAACCCGGATGTCTCACAGTATTATGAGATCATAAAGGAAGTAACCTGTGGGGATCTATTCAGTATGGACAGGATCAAAAAGATCATAAACTTAAATCTGGGAAAATATGACTATCTGATCGATAATTATCAGTCAACACTTGATGAAAACAATATGCAAAAATGAACCTGACAGAGAAATTAAAAGAGCTGGCAGAATCGGACCAATATCCCTTTCATATGCCGGGACACAAAAGAAGACTGTATGCCAATCCTCTTCTTAAGGATCCATACAGTATAGACATAACAGAAATAGATGGATTTGATAACCTTCATGAAGCTGAAGGTATTTTAGCTGAGGAAGAGGAAAAAGCTGCCGGGCTTTTTAAAGCAGGAGAGGCCCATTTTCTCATAAACGGAGCAACAGGAGGAATCCTTGCTGCAGTTTATGCCCTCTGTGGCAGTAATGACAGGCTGATAATGGCAAGAAACTGCCACAAGTCAGTATATAATGCGGCAATGCTTTTAGGAAAAAAGCCCCATTATATCTATCCCGAAAATGAAGCCTATTACGAAATAAACGGCGGAATCGCGCCTCATCAGGTAGAGGAAGCCCTTACAGAGGCAGAAAAATCAGAAGGTCAGGAGGGAAAAAGCATTGTTGTAATAACCTCCCCTACCTATGAAGGAATCGTTTCAGATGTTAAAGGGATAGCCGACGTATGTCAAAAAAAAGGTGCTCTTCTTATAGTAGATGCTGCCCATGGTGCACATTTTGGTTTTTCGGCTGATTTTCCAAAGGGGGCTATAGAGCTTGGAGCAGATGTAGTGATAACAAGTCTTCACAAGACCCTTCCGGCACCTACCTCCACAGCCCTTATCCTTATCAGGGAGGGCCTTAAATGTGGGACAAATATAGAAAAGATGCTGAAGGTATTTATGACCAGCTCTCCTTCCTATATACTTATGGCCGGCATATCGGACTGCCTTACTATTTTGGAAAATGGGGATGACCTGTTTAAGGCCTATGGCAGCAGGCTGGACGGACTCTATAAGCAGGCAGAGGAATTTAAAAATCTGACGCTCCTTACAAAGGATAAGCTTACGGCAGCAGGCAGCCTTGATCATGATAAGGGAAAGCTTGTAATAAGTGACAGATCGGGTAAATATTCCGGTAAGGACCTTTATGATATTTTGCTTAAAGAATATAATCTTCAGCCGGAGATGGCTCTTGGCTCTTATGTGCTCCTGATGACAAGTATTGGAGACGATACAAAAGGCTTTGACCGCCTGCTTTTAGCTCTTAAGGATATAGATGCCGGGATTGAAGGAGAAAGCCATCCTGCAGAAGGCAGAAATATAATAAAAAGGATATGGGACAGCTTTACCTTAAGAAAAATCAGAAAGGTTCTGTTTACGGGCGAGGGCTATGAAGCAGGACCCTATACCGAAAGCTGCGATTTAGGTGCCCTGGCAAAAGCTGATATAAAAGACTCCTACCTAAGTGAAAATACGGAGCTGATACCGGTTGAGCTTTGCGAGGGAAGGATAAGTGCAGGCTACATAGTTCCCTATCCGCCCTGCGTTCCCCTTGTCATTCCGGGAGAAGTCTTAAGCGGCAAAATAGTTGATAAGATCCTGGAATACATGAACATGGGACTTAATGTTAACGGAATCAAAAATAAGGAAATTGAAGTAATATGGGAAAAATCTTCTACCTGATGGGAAAGAGTTCTTCAGGCAAGGACACAATGTACAGCAGAATATGTAAGGACAGGGATCTGGAACTGGAACCCTTGATTCTGTATACTACAAGGCCAATCAGGGATGGGGAAACCGAGGGTAAGCAGTACCATTTTACTGATGAAGAGCATTTTAGGGATTACAGCGACAAAGGACTTGTAATAGAGCACAGGACCTATAAGACAATGCATGGGGACTGGACATATTTTACGGTGGATGATGGGCTTGATCTTAAGGAAAAATCCTATATAGCCATTGGTACTTTAGAGTCCTATGCTTCCTTTATCAAATATTACGGACAGGAAAAACTGGTTCCCGTATATATAGAAGTCGAGGACGGAGAAAGGCTTAAAAGAGCCCTTCAAAGAGAGAGATTAAATGGCAACGGAAAATATAAAGAGATGTGCAGGAGATTTTTAGCTGACTGTGAGGATTTTTCCGAGGAAAAGCTTAAAGAGGCAGGGATCAGTTCCAAAAACCGGTTTGAGAACACAGACGCAGATGCCACATATTTAAATATCAGAAATTATATTCTGGAATATCTTAATTAAGATAAGTAATAAGCGCTTTTAAGGATTAAAGGAAAGGAGGCCATATGGACATAAGAGTCAATCAGGTTACCCAGGTGACCCAGACAGCAAGCGTAGATCAGACTGCTCCTGTAGATGATAACTTTAAATTCACTCTTATGAGTGCCATAGATGATGAAGGCCTCCAGGAACGCTTAAGCCTTATGTTTGATGAGATCACAATGCAGGGCAACAAGATAGCCAAGCATACTGATGTAAAAGACATGAAGCATTACCGGGTCCTTATTAAGGACTTCATGAATGAGATAGTTAACCGTTCCCATAAATTTTCAAGGGAAAATTTCCTGGACAGAAAGGGACGACACAGAGTGTATGGCATAATCAGGCGGGTGGATGAGACCTTAGATGAGCTTGCCCAGGAGCTTATGAAGGAGGAGAAGGACCATATCTCCATCCTGGCCAAGATAGGTGATATAAGAGGATTACTGCTGGATATACTTACATAAAAGAAGGTCACAGGATAGTTACCGGCCTGTGAGCATAAACTGAGGTAGTGAACTATTACCTTCAGATTACAAAAATCCGGAAAGGCGGACCACATGTTCAAATTTGAAGATATAATCGGACAGGAACATATTAAAGAGCATTTTAAGAGCAGCATATTGTCTGATAAGGTAAGTCACGCATACCTGATAACCGGTGAGGTTCAGGCAGGCAAGGCTTTTATTGCAGATATTTTTGCCCAGGCTCTTTTATGTGAAGATAAGGAAGATGGTTATAATCCCTGCGGACAGTGCCACCCCTGCATCCAGGCCATTACCAAAAATCATCCGGATATAATCTATGTTACCCATTCCAAGCCAAACGTAGTATCCGTAGATGATATAAGGGAGAAGATCGTGGCTGATGTTGCCATCAAGCCCTTTAGCTCCAAATATAAGATATACATAATGAACGAAGCGGAAAAGATGACTCCCCAGGCTCAGAATGCACTGCTAAAAACCTTAGAGGAGCCCCCGGAGTATGTGGTGATACTGCTTCTATCCACCACAAAAACTTCCCTGCTTCCCACTATTTTGTCAAGATGCATACAGCTTGATATGAGGCCGGTTGAGGATAAGACCGTCAGAAAATATCTTATGAGCCAGCTTAAGATACCTGATTATCAGGCTGACATATGCGTTGCCTTTGCAAGGGGTAATATAGGAAAGGCGAGGAGCCTGGCCCAGTCAGAGGAGTTTTCCAATATTAAGGAAGAAGCCATAAGAGTTCTTAAATATATCAGGGATATGGATGTATCCGATATGGTAAAAACTCTTAAAACCCTGCAGGAATATAAAATGAATACCAATGATTTTCTTGATATCATGACTATCTGGTACAGAGATGTGCTTCTCTACAAGGCGACCATGGATGCGGATTCCATAGTCTTTAAAGAGGAGGGTGCCCAGATACGTAAAAGGGCAAGTGAGAGTGCCTATGAAGGAATTGAGGAGATCTTAAGAGCAATAGAAAAGACCAAAGCAAGGCTCAAGGCAAATGTTAACTTTGACCTGGCAATGGAACTGTTATTATTAACCATAAAGGAAAATTAGGAGAAATAACCCATGACAAGTGTAATAGGTGTAAGATTTCGAACTGCGGGAAAGATATATTATTTCGGTCCCAAGGATATTGAATTCAAGCGAAGCGACCACGTTATCGTAGAGACGGCAAGAGGCGTGGAATTCGGTACAGTAGTGCTTCCCAATATGGATGTGGAGGATGAAAAGATCACCCAGCCTTTAAAGAATGTAATAAGAAAGGCAACACCGGAAGATATTGACAGGGAAAAGAGAAACCGTGAAAAGGAAAAAGAGGCCTACAAGATCTGTCAGGAAAAGATCTTAAAGCATGGTCTTGAGATGAAACTTATAAATGCGGAATATACCTTTGATAACAACAAGGTCCTCTTTTATTTTACTGCCGACGGCAGGGTGGATTTCAGAGAGCTGGTAAAGGACCTTGCAGGAGTTTTCAGAACAAGGATTGAGCTTCGTCAGGTAGGTGTCAGGGATGAGACCAAGATCTTAGGCGGTATGGGAATTTGCGGACGTCCCCTTTGCTGCCACATTTATCTGTCTGATTTTGCACCTGTGTCCATTAAGATGGCAAAGGAACAGAGCCTGTCCCTTAATCCTACCAAGATATCCGGAATCTGCGGCAGACTGATGTGCTGCCTTAAGAACGAATCCGATGTATATGAAGAGCTTACAAGGAATCTGCCAAGAGTAGGCGAACAGGTAACAACTTCAGATGGATTAAAGGGTGAAGTAAGAGATGTAAATGTCCTTAAGCAGACCGTGAGAGTCATTGTAGAGGTTGATGACGAAAAGGAAATGAAGGAATATCCTGTAGACGAGCTTAAGTTCAAAACCCGGAAGCGTGACTGGGAAGATAATGAAGAGGGCTCACCTAAGGGCGGCAGGAAGGATAAGAAGAAAAAGAAGGACTTTAAGGGAAACCGGAACCGCGAGGAAAGTGCTGAGGAAAAGGAGCTTGAAGAGCTTGAGCGCTTAGAGAAGAAAGATGGCAAATCCAAACTGGACGACGATTAAATTAAATGAAGGTGAAAGGGTAGATGACCTTCAAAGATGCGGCTATAAGATAATCCAGGATCCGGATAAGTTCTGTTTTGGCATGGACGCAGTCCTTTTATCCGGCTTTTGCAGGGTCAAAAAAGGAGAGAAGGGGCTGGATCTTTGCTCGGGAAACGGCATAATCCCAATCCTTCTTGCAGGTAAGACCGAAGGGATGAGCTTTACCGGAATAGAGATACAGGAAGAATGTGCTCTTCTTGCAGACAGGAGCATCAAAGCAAACGGGATTGAGACAAGAGTAAAAGTCATTTGCGGAGATATCCGCAATATTGATGAGTACTGTAAAAGAAGCGATTATGACTTTGTAACCTGCAATCCTCCCTATATGATAGATGCCCATGGCATCAAAAATCCGGATTCCCCAAAGGCCATAGCAAGGCATGAGATATTGTGCAGCTTTGAAGATGTTGCAGCTGCGGCGGCAAGGGTTTTAAAGCCGGGCGGACGATTTTACCTGGTACACAGGCCCTTCAGGCTGGTGGAAATATTTGATACTCTGACAAAATATAAGCTTGAGCCCAAGAGGATGAAGCTGGTATACCCTTACGTGGATAAGGAGCCTAACATGGTTCTTATAGAGGCAGTGCTTGACGCAAAGCGGCGCCTTAGCGTGGAGAAGCCCCTTATCGTATATGAATCAGAGCATAAATATACGGATGAGATTTATGATATTTATGGCTACTGAATCTAAATAAGGCCTGCCGGGATTAATTAAGAGCAGTGTGCAGCAGCTGTTTATGTACATCTTGGAGAAGCTGCAGCAGAAATGATTTTACAAATGAGGATATATAAATGGATACCGGATACACGGAAGGTATGCTGTATCTGTGTGCAACACCCATCGGAAACCTAAAGGATATGACCGAAAGGGTGCTTGAGACATTAAGGAGCGTAGACCTTATAGCGGCAGAGGATACAAGGAATTCCTTAAAGCTTTTGACCCATTTTGACATTAAGGTTCCGCTTACAAGCTACCATGAATACAATAAATATGATAAGGCAAATGAGCTGATAGGCAAAATGAGAGAGGGTAAGAACATAGCCCTTATCACGGATGCCGGCACTCCGGCCATTTCAGACCCCGGAGAGGTTCTTGTGGATATGTGCCATAAGGAGGGGATAAGGGTAACATCACTTCCCGGACCCTGTGCCCTTATAACGGCGCTTACCCTGTCGGGTCTTAAGGCCAGGCGATTTTCCTTTGAGGGATTTTTACCGTCAGACAAAAAGGAGAGGGCAAGAGTTCTTAAGGAACTTGAGAGTGAAACAAGGACCATGATAGTATATGAGGCACCTCACCACTTAAAGGGAACTTTAAAGGAACTTAAGGAAGTTTTGGGCGACAGGCAGACGGCCCTTTGCAGGGAGCTTACCAAGAAGTTCGAAGAGGTCAGGAGAATGACCCTGTATGAGGCCACAGACTATTATGACAGCCATGAGCCCAAGGGTGAGTATGTTATCGTCCTTGAGGGAAAATCCCATGAAGAACTTGAAAAGGCAAGGCAGGATGATTATCTTAAAATGGATTTAAGCCAGCATATGGCATTTTATGAAAATGAGGGCTATGATAGGAAGGAGGCCATGAAACTGGTGGCTAAGGACCGGGGCCTTTCAAAAAGAGATATTTATGCACAGCTTCTTGAAGCTGAAAAAAATAAAGAGGAGTGAGAATAAAATGGACAAAGGAAAATATTACATTACCACAGCGATAGCTTATACTTCAGGTAAGCCTCATATCGGTAATTCCTATGAGATAGTAATGGCTGATGCCATTGCCCGCTTTAAAAGACTGGAGGGCTACAGTGTCTTCTTACAGACAGGTACGGATGAGCATGGTCAGAAGATAGAGGAGAAGGCAGCGGCAGCAGGCGTTTCCCCTAAGGAATTTGTGGATAACGTATCAGGCCAGATCCAAAATATCTGTGACTGCCTTAATACAAAATATGATCATTTTATCCGCACAACGGATGATTATCATGAGAAGCAGGTTCAGAAGATATTTAAGAAGATGTATGACAAGGGAGATATCTACAAGGGCTCCTATGAAGGAATGTACTGTACTCCCTGTGAGTCCTTCTGGACGGAAAGTCAGCTGGTTGACGGTAAATGTCCTGACTGCGGCAGAGAGGTTAAGCCTGCCAAGGAAGAGGCATATTTCTTCAAAATGAGCAAGTATGCAGACAGGCTCATTGATTATATCAACAGCCATCCTGATTTTATCCAGCCCGTATCACGTAAGAATGAGATGATGAACAACTTCCTTCTGCCGGGACTTCAGGATCTGTGTGTATCAAGAACTTCATTCAAATGGGGTATTCCAGTTGATTTTGATGACAAGCATGTTGTTTATGTATGGCTGGATGCCCTTACAAACTATATAACAGGAATCGGCTATGATGCAGACGGCAATTCTACAGACCAGTACAGCAAGCTGTGGCCTGCAGATCTTCATCTTATAGGTAAGGATATCATAAGATTCCATACAATCTACTGGCCAATATTCCTTATGTCACTTGATATTCCTCTTCCCAAGCAGGTGTTCGGACATCCCTGGCTCCTGCAGGGCGGCGAGAAGATGAGTAAGTCCAGAGGAAACGTAATATATGCGGATGATCTTATTAAGCTCTTTGGCGTTGACGGAACAAGATATTTTGTACTTCATGAAATGCCCTATGATAATGACGGAACCATTACCTGGGAGCTGGTTGTTGAAAGATATAATTCAGACCTTGCAAATATCTTAGGTAACCTTGTTAACCGTACCATTTCCATGAGCAACAAGTATTTCGGAGGAGCTGTTGTTTCCACCGGAGCTGTAGAGGCAGTTGATGAGGATCTAAAATCAGTTGCCACTGCTGCAGCAGCAAAGGTTAAGGACAAAATGGACTCAATGCATGTGGCAGATGCCATATCAGAGGTCTTCAATGTGTTCAGAAGATGCAACAAATACATTGATGAGACAGAGCCCTGGGTACTTGCAAAGGATGAGGCTAAAAAGGACAGACTGTCAGAGGTTATGTATAACCTTGTTGAAGCAATATGTATAGGAGCTAATCTCTTAAAGCCCTTTATGCCTGAGACAGCAGATAAGATCCTGATGATGCTTAAGGGAACTGAAAGAGATTTTGAACTCTTAGATGAGTTTGGAATATACAGATCCGGAACAATGATCACAGATAAGCCGGAGATGCTCTTTGCAAGGCTGAAGCTTGATGAGGTTATGGCAGAAGTTGAGAAGATCCAGCAGGCTCAGAGAGAAGAATATGCCCGTGAGAACGGTATCAGCCCGGATGTAGGTGAAACTGAAGATAAGAGCGAGATCCATGTTGATGTAAAAGATGAGATCAGCTACGATGATTTTGCAAAAATGCAGTTTGTTGTAGGCGAGATCATTAAATGCGAAGAAGTACCCAAGTCCAAAAAGCTTTTATGCTCACAGGTCAAGGTAGGAGATTCGGTTAAGCAGATCGTATCCGGAATCAAGGCCTACTATAAGCCTGAGGAGATGGTGGGCAAGAAGGTAATGGTGCTTCTGAACTTAAAGCCTGCAAAGCTTGCGGGAATAATCTCCGAAGGAATGCTCCTGTGTGCAGAGGATGAAGAGGGGAATCTTGCACTTGTAACACCGGAGAAGGATATGCCTTCGGGAGCTGAGATCTGTTAAGGAAAGATATCAAAGAAGTATTGGGGAATTAAACAGTTTGTAATTAATAAGGAGGCAAATATGAAGAAATTTATATGTACGCTTATGGCGGCAACACTTACACTGGGGATGACCGTGTCAGCCTTTGCATCCCAGACAATAACCTTTACTGATGATGGAACGGGCGTGGTAACCACGGGAGATTCATCCTCTTCATCATCAAGTACTGCAGCAACAACAACTACGGATACAGCTTCAAGTGACACCTCAAGCTCAAGCTCATCATCTTCAGCTGCAAGCTCGGATTCGTCCTCATCAGGTTCAACACTTGATTCTATTTTAAGTTCTCTGTTTGGAGGAAGCTCAGATTCGTCGGAGCAGGCCTCTTCTGAGAAGAAGGCAGGTTATTTAGCTTTAGGTCAGGACCTTACAAGCGACCAGAGAGCAACTGTTCTGGCACTTCTGGGTATCAATGAGGCTGACCTTGGTAATTACGAGATCGTGTATACAACAAATGCAGAGGAGCATGCATCCCTTGATAAGTATATATCCTCCTCACTTATTGGAACCAGGTCTCTGTCCTCTGTTCTTGTAACTCCCGCGGAGGAAGGACATGGAGTTGTTGTAACAACAAGCAATATCAACTACTGCACAACAAATATGTACAGAAATGCTCTTATTACAGCAGGTGTAACAGATGCTGATATTAAGGTTGTGGCTCCTACAGCTATTTCCGGAACTGCAGCACTTATTGGAGCACTTAAGGCTTATGAGAAGATGAGTGGAACTCCCGTCAGCTCAGAAGCTCTTGATACATCCTTAAATGAGCTGGTTACAACCTCAGAGCTTTCAAGCTCAGTTGGCAGTGATGCACAGGCTGAAGAGCTTATAAGCTATCTTAAGACCGTAGTTGCCACTAATGACCTTGAAACAGAGGAAGAGATTGATGCTGCCATCAGAAAGGGAATGACTGATTTTAATGTTACTCTTTCAGAGGACGAAATCAAGCAGATCAAGGATCTTATGCTGAAGGTTAAGGCTATGGGTATTGATTATTCGGTTCTCTTAGAGCAGGCAGATGATATTTATGCCAAGTATAAGGACGATATCAACAACGGAACCTTTGATTTAAGCAAGGTTGATTTAAATGATGCAGGTATCAAGGCAATACTTGCGAATGCACTTGAGAATTCTCTTAAGAGCATAGGAAACGGAATTAAGGACTTTTTCTCAGGACTTTTTAGCAAGTAAGAGGAAGCTATGCACAGGATAGAGTACACTGTAAGACCCATCAGAAGAGATGAATGGGATATGGCTATGCAGCTTGCCTGGGATACATTTCTGGTGTATGAGGCTCCCGAATACGGCAAAAAGGGGATAGAAAGCTTCCATGATTTTGTAAAGGGCAGGGATCTTAAGCAGCTCTTTATCATGGGAGAATATGAGGCCTATGGTGCTTTCAGCAATGATATTATCGTAGGTATTATAGGTGTCAGAAGGAAAAATCATATTTCCCTTCTCTTTGTGGAACCTCAGTATCATCACCAGGGTATAGCTACAGCCCTTGTAAAATATGCATCTGCCGTGATCAGAAAAAAGGGATTGAATGATATGACGGTAAATTCATCGCCCTATGCTGTCACTTTTTACCATAAGCTGGGTTTTCTTGATATGGACAGGGAGCTTACGGCTGATGGTATCAGATATACGCCGATGCTTATAAATTTTTAATGAATTGATTTTAAAAAGCACTTAATTTATAATAAAAACAATTTTTCGACCAAAATAAGGATAAGATATGGGTAAGATATTTAATTTTGAGGGACCGTTTTTTTCATTTATGTCCCGACTGGCAGATATATTCTGGCTGAACCTTCTGTATGTGATCTGCTGCATTCCGATTTTTACAATAGGAGCTGCAACCACGGCACTTTATTATGTTACGCTCAAAATGGCAAAGGATGAAGAAAATTACATCACTAAATCTTTTTTCAAATCCTTTAAGGATAATTTTAAGCAGGCTACCGGAATATGGCTGATATTCCTTGTTATCATTGCCATAATGATCTCGGATCTGGTGATCATTAACGGAGGAACACTCACTGATATTACCAATAATAACAGTATCAATATGGTTGTTCTTGTTGCCATTGGTATCATAGCTCTGGTAGTTGTATTTATCCTTACTTATGTATTTGCGCTTCTGGCAAGATTTGATAATACGGTTAAGAATACCATCAAAAATGCCTTTTTGATAAGCATTCGTCACCTTCCCTATACCATTGCCATGATAGCCATAGGACTTGTT
>R07__coassemble_631_pt1 | contig 11359 bp, 11 predicted proteins | sample R07__metabat2_low_PE_045 | metagenome-assembled genome bin R07
CTGCTCCTCGTAACCGGGCTTACCAAGAAGAGCAAACATGTTCTTCTTGTAGCTCTCAACACCGGGCTGGTTGAAGGGATTAACACCAAGTGTATATCCGCTTACGCCGCAGGCAAACTCGAAGAAGTAGAAGAGCTGTCCTAAATAGAACTCATTAACCTCAGGAACATTTACCATTGTATTAGGTACTCCGCCGTCTGTATGAGCGAGGATTGTTCCGTTCATTGCACTCTTGTTGACAAAATCAACTGATTTTCCTGCCAGGTAGTTAAGTCCGTCAAGATCTACAGGCTCCTCACCGATAATGATCTCTTCACGGGAGGTTTCAATGTTGATAACTGTCTCAAACATATTTCTGGAACCATCCTGGATGAACTGTCCCATTGAATGAAGATCTGTTGTAAGGTCAACGCTTGCAGGGAAGATACCCTTCTGGTCCTTGCCCTCTGACTCTCCGTAAAGCTGCTTCCACCACTCTGAAACATAATGAACAGCAGGCTCGTAGTTACAGAGGATCTCAATACATTTGCCCTTTCTAAGCAGAATGTTTCTGATTGCTGCATACTGAAGAGCATCATTCTCCTCAAAAGGTGATGTAAGAGCTCTCTCGCGGGCAACCTGAGCGCCCTCCATAAGCTTATCAATGTCAGCGCCTGATACTGCAATGGGAAGAAGTCCTACTGCTGTCAGAACTGAGAAACGTCCGCCTATATCATCAGGTACAACGAAGCTCTCATAGCCTTCCTCGTTTGCAAGATTCTTAAGTGAACCCTTTACCTTATCTGTAGTAGCATAGATTCTCTTAGCTGCCTCAGCCTTTCCGTACTTCTTCTCAAGCATTTCCTTAAATACTCTGAAAGAGATGGCAGGCTCTGTTGTTGTTCCTGACTTGGAGATCATGTTGATTGAAAAATCACGATCGCCGATAACATCCATAAGATGCTTTATGTATGTGCTGCTGATGCTGTTACCTACGAAATAGATCTCAGGAGTCTTGCGGGTCTCCTTGGATACAACATTGTAGAATGAATGACGTAAGAACTCGATGGCAGCTCTTGCTCCAAGGTAGGAACCTCCGATACCGATAACCAGCAGAACCTCAGAATCGCTCTGAATCTTGGCAGCTGCCTTCTTGATCCTTGCGAACTCATCCTTGTCGTAATCTACAGGCAGATCAATCCATCCAAGAAAATCATTTCCTGCACCTGACTTTGATACAAGAACTTCCTTGGCATTCTCAACGATATCGCACATGGATTTTACTTCCTGCTCGCCGATAAACTGCATCGCCTTACTGTAATCATAAGTAACTTTTGTACTCATTGTTTTAGTTTTTCTCCTCTTCTTTAAAAAACAATTGTCTATATAAATCCGAATCTCGGATTTACGCACAATATTATAGCCTCTTACATCTGTCTATGCAAGAAAACTATGAATTCATGTTGATTGTGCTTTCGGCTGTTTGATCCACCAAAACCTATGAATTCATGATCTTAACCAGCTCCTCAAGCTGTCCATCATCAGGAGTCTGGGGCTTCCAGTTAATGCTCTGGCCGTCACCTGTATATCTGGGAATGATATGCATATGGAAATGGAAAACTGTCTGTCCTGCAAGCTCTCCGTTATTCTGTACAAGATTAAGTCCCTCTATATGGAGCTTTTCCTTAAGTGAAGCCATCATCTTCTTGGCAAGGGGCAAAACCTTCATAGCCGTAGCATCGTCAATCTCTTCAAGATTTGCATAATGATTCTTGGGAACTATCAGACAGTGTCCCTTTGTTGCAGGAGATGCATCCAGAAATACCCTGAATTCATCATCCTCATATAAGGTGTTTGTGGGAATGACACCATTTGCCAGCTTGCAAAAAATACAATCGTCTTTAACCATGTTCTTTTCCTCTCTGTCCTGTTAATATAATTATGTGATATCTTTTTAAAACTGATTTTAACCCCGTCTAACAGGGTATTAAAATTTTATTCATTTCAAAAATCACTACTGCTCATTTGTAATAAATGTAAATACCTGATCAAGAAGAAGCAGTATCCTGAAATCTCCCTTGACCTGCATCTGTCCTGTCATAAAGGCTCTCTGAAAGCTTAACTGTCCGTCAATAATATGTTCCAAAACCTCAGGCTTTATCTTGCACAGACAGTCCACTGACTCCATATTGCCATAATAACACTTAAGCTTACTGCTGCTGATGTCTATGATAAGAGACTTCTTCCTGTCCTCGATCATAAACTTATAGGTCGCATTAACATTTCCTTCCGGAGCAAAATGTGATTCAAAATCACTGATATACTGTTTGCTTTCATCGGTAGACTTCTTCTCCAGCATACCCTTAAACATGGATGAAAGCTCCTGGATATCCTCCTTCTGCTGCTGTACATACTGCTCATCTGATGCATATTTGGACAGCTGCTCCGACTCCTGGGGTGTAAGAGGTATATTCTTGGATACACCTACAGCCTGCTTGACTGCCTGATTACTGGAGGGAAGTGAATGTACCTTCTGGGATACGGTTCTATAAAGGTTCTCAGCCTTTTTCTCAATGATCTTGGAATATTCCACATTAAGTTCAAAGGAGGTGGTATCAGCAACATATCCGCACAGCCCGCTGCAGGGAAGTCCGCCAAGTATTTCCCAGGCAACCTGAAGGCTGGTCTTGGCTTCTCTTTCTCCGCTGGTTGTGGACATTACCACGGGGCACATATAGGTGCTTGCGATTTTCTCCTTATTGCCGTACAGCCAGCAGGCATCAAGAAACTGCTGCATATAACCGCCGATCCCATACCATTCAACTGTTGTGGCAAGTATTATTCCATCAGCCTCATTGATAGAGGCAGGAAGGGATGTTATCTGATTCCTTAGTTCATACAGAGGAAATTTTTCTACTTTAACATTAAGCTCTGTCAGTACAGCCTGCATTTTGTTCACAACAAAAAGTGTAGGATCATCAAGTATTCCTCTTCCGCCGTAATATATGTTTATTTTCATTAAGGTACCTTTCTTAACTTATAACCAGGACTATATAAATTCAAAAATCACTTCACAATTTTATTTTATACATTGTACCATCAAATTGCCCCTTATGGGCCTAAAATGATAGATCTCTTATTTTTCTGCACAATATAAAGGCCAGGATAAATCCCCCAAACAGTCCGAACAGATGGGCAGACATATCGATATTAGGTGAAGTAAAGCCACTGTACAGTTCATAGGCTATCATTAGAAAAACCTTGGGAATGGTTATATTGCCAATGGTACCCTTATTTAATATTACAAGCCACAGAAGGGCACCGATAAGACCGAAGATTGCCCCGGAAGCTCCGGCTGACACTATATTCTTATTATACAGAAAGGAATAGGCAAATGACCCAAGACTTCCTATCAGGCCGCTGCCCATATATATAAGAAAATACTTAAGCTTTCCTACCATTCTCTCGATGTTATTCCCCAGAAAAATCAGGACTACCATATTGCCCAGCAGATGCATGAATCCAAAATGCATGAACATGCAGGTGATAAATCTGTAATACTGGCCGCCTAACGTAACTGCCGGAACATACATGGCCCCTGTCCGCAGCATATAATCCACATCTTCCGTGGATCCGAATATACTCATTACTATAAATACGAGAACATTTATGACCACCATTATCGTATTTACGGGGGTCAGCTCATCTGTAAAGCTTTGGCTTTTTTCGTACACAGTCTTAATCCTTTATCATTTCATTCAGATCTTAATGAATCCATTTTGTGCAAGATACTCAAAGGACTCCTCCTGCTTTTTGCCCCCATTAACTTCTATAAGCATTCCAACGGATTCATCCAGCTCTTCTATAAGTTCAAAATACTTTTTCCAGTCTATTACTCCGCTTCCCACACTCATATGAAGGTCTGCCTTACCATCATTGTCATTTATATGCAGATGTCGGATATAGGGCTTTAAACTCTTAAACCAGTCATTCATGCCCACATCATGAACCTCTCCGTGAGCAACATCATAGCAGAGTCCGAAGTTAGTTACCTTCTCCAGCTTTTTAGCAAGCCTGCTTTGCATGTCAGGCTTATAGTCAAACATGTTTTCAACATATACATTTAAGTCAGGATAAGCCTTACACAGTTTCTCAAAAAACAGAGCATTCATTCTGAGGTATCCTTCCAGATAGCTTTCGGTTTCAAAGCCCGGAATAATATTTGTATGAAAGATCACTCCCTTACAGCCCAGCTCAGAGGCTATATCCATTTTATATTCTCCTTCATAGTACGCCTAAAGTACAAAAATCAATTACTTTCATTACATATTATTTTGCACCAGGGATATCAGTTTAAACACCTCAAGCTCTTCACTCTTGCCCTTAAGCGGTATATTTCCGACAGATTCAGCTACTATTCTGTCTCCCAGGGCATCCACAACCTTTTTGCTGATATAGACCGTATCCTTAGGTGCATTTGCTTCAAGTCTTGCAGCTGTATTTACTGTATCACCTATAGCAGTATAATCCATTCTTCTTTCTGTGCCTATATTTCCAACTACCGCTTTTCCGCAGTGCACTCCTACTCCAAAGCTTACCGTCCGGCCGAACTGACTTTCAAGCTCCCTGCCAAGCTCATGGGATCTTTCCACCATATCGTTTGCTGCCTGAACTGCCTTGTAAATATAATCCTCCTGTGGCAGGGGTGCATTAAATATAGCCATGGTCGCATCCCCGATAAATTTATCAAGAGTGCCCCCGAACTTAAATATTGAAGATGAGGTAAGATTAAGATATTTGTTTAAAATGGCCACTACCTGCTCCGGCTCAAGGGCTTCCGACATGGTAGTAAAGCCTCTTATATCCACAAAAAGAATGGCACAGTCAACCGCGTCACCGCCAAGCTTAATACTGTCCATACCCGTATGTAAGATATCGTTTACTATTTCAGGTGCCACGTATCTCTTAAAGGTATTAAGGACCTTGTGCTTTTCAAGCGATGCCTTCACGTAATGAACTATGATACTGGCAATAGTAATGGCAAAAACACAGAGCGGTATATACAAAATGTCAGCCACATATCCAAATTTATATGCCATAAAGCAGGCAAGAGGATATCCTATTATGACTGCTGCTCCATAGATCACACTGTACAAAAGCTTATCCTTATATGCGATCAGAATCGCTGCCCCCGAGAAAATCACAAGAGCCACAGCTATCAGCCATTTAGGCAGTTCCCTCTTGAATCTGCCGTCAGTCATCTGGTCTAAAATATTGGCATGGATTTCAACTCCGTACATGTCTGAGGTCTTATCTATAGCTGTATGATATGAGTCCATAAGACCTTCCGCATAGGGACCTATGAGAACTATTCCCTCTGCAAAATACTCAGCAGGAATTTCTCCCTCTATCAGATCCGATAAGGAAAATTCATTGGAGTACGCTCCCGGACATCCGGTATAGTCAATATAGAAATAACCATCCTTATTGGCTGGTATATCAAGCTCTTTATCAAGTCCCTCTGCCTGAGCAAATTTTTGATAAATCTTGTAAGCAAAGGATTCTTTTCTTGTGCCGTCAGACAGTTCAATTTCCTTTAAACTGTGTCTTACTACACCGTCATCATCATAGAATCCGTTTACAAATCCGTCATCACTTACGCTAAGAAGTTCTTCAAAGGGCTCCTCATACAGAGTAATCTCATTACTCATATAGTAATTGCCTTCTTCATCTTCAAGCATAACGGGCTCAATATTGGCATAGCTTCCGAAGACAACATTTCCTGCCTGCTGCGCAGCTCTTACAAGATGGGCATCGGACTGTTCATTACTGTTCCCTATATAGAGAACGTCCACCCCTATGACGGCAGGCGCATTTTCAGGATCCTGTGACAGCATCTCTATAGCCTGGGCCACATAGTCTCTTGTCCAGGTCTGGTAGGGCCCCAGCTCATCAAGAGAATGCTCATCGAACTGTATGATTGATACATTTCCCAGGGTTGCATCTTTTGTCTGATAAAAATAATCCTGCAGCTGCAGGGACAGAGTATCAAAAAAGCCCAGCATATACACTGTCAGAACAAGTATAGGCACAGCAAGGCAGACTGCCGGCCTTATGATTTTCTTTTTGTTCTTAAACAGTTAAATATCGATCCTTTATCCGCTTATTTTTTATAAACGGCCTGTATAGTAAGGTCCTTCTCTACTTTAAATCCATAAGGATCCTGTGACCAGCCGGAGAAATAATACCCGTCAACCTCTTCGGGCGGATCAGGCACATCACTTTCAAGTACTTCATAACCTTCTTCTTTTTTAAGTTCCTTAAGAACCTCATCTCCATATCCCAGATAGGTTATGGTATAGGTGTCTTCATCCTCTGATTCCTTGTAGATGAGCTTTATTGTTATATCCTCTTCCACCGTAAATCCATAGGGGTCTGTGGACCAGCCCCAGAAGTAATAGCCTTCCACCTCAGGCGGCTCAGGCGCATCACTTTCCTTCACTACATAGCCTTCTTCTGCTTCAAGGACCTTGACCACCTCATCCTCATATCCCAGATAGGTTATGGTATAGGTTTCTTTTTCATTTTCCTCATACTGGGCATAAAAATCGGTATCGCCGGTGATAGGTGTATCCTCTACATAGGTAGATGTGCCTGTCGCAGTCGTAACCCAGCCCGTAAAGGTATAGCCACTATGGTTAGGTGCTGTAGGCGCGCTTGCATAATCTCCGTAAAAGACATCATACTGCACTGAATAGGGACTCTCAGCCGTTACAGGAAGAGTATCATAAAAATACACGTCATAAGAATTCTTGGTATAAAGGGCATATATCTTTCTGTCAGAGTCCACATCCGTAAGCATTCCGCCCCAGGATGAAAAGGTGTATCCCGGAAGAGTGGGTGGACTTGGCGGCACCGCTGTATCACCCTCCTTGACAGACTGGGTCATAAGCACGGTTTCCCCATCCTGGCCAATATATGTAACCGTGTAGCTGGGCCTGTTGTCCTCCTCTTCATCATCCTGCTGGGACTGAATGTAGTCATACAGTTTGCCCAGAAGCTTGCCAAAGGCAGTAAGCTTTGACAGTCTTTCCATAAGGCTCATAGAGCTGCTGCTGGAGGATGAGCTGCTTCCTGATTTTGATGAAGATGTACCCGAACTACTTGACGAAGATGGCAGGGTTGGGGGTGCTATTGTGTTTTGTGACACGTTTTCCCCTGTAATCGCGCCGGGGCTTGATATTATAACTGTCGTACTTCCCTGACCGCTTTGATCCCCTGACGAATTGTCATTAGAAGCTACCTGGGTAGGTTTTGGAGTAGCTGTCGGTGTCGGCGTAAGGGTAATAATGTTTACAGGCGGCTGGGAGGGAAGCGGAGTCGGTGTTATCATTCCCGTCTTTACGGGAATAAGGCCTGTTCCCTTTTCATAATAGGTCTTTAAATATCTGTTCACATTTCCCGGAATATTAGTATCACCATCAAGGGAAGCTACAGAACTGGTATTGCCTTCCTCAAAAACGTCGCTGTAATGCTCTGCATTATATTTCTGATCCTTTTTAAGAAGCTTATTTGCATTTTTTATAAGCCAGTCTACATCAAGATCACTGTTTTCTTTTATCTTCTGACACAGCTCTTCATTACCTTCAAGCTCTACTGCGGCAAATCCCGGAAAATCATCAAGATCTGTCTCCTCCGGCTGACCGTCTTCCTCGTCCTCTGTGTGGCTGCATTCCTGACCGCCTTCAAGTACTATTTCAGATCCTTCTCCATTAATATCCGAATATGTAATATCTACTGTACCCTCTAAGATCTGTGCAGTGGATACTATATCATCTCCTACTCTTCTGACTCCTATTATGCCTGAGGTTCCTCTTATACTCATAGCCATTGTAGAGGCATTAAGGTTCATGGATTCATTATCCTCAAGTTTTTCCTTTACCTCAAAGAATATACTTCCTTCGCTAACCTCAACGCTAAGCTTATTGCCGCTCTTTTTTACATTAACCTGTGTAAGTTCATCAAGCTTAATGACCTTATCATCATCTATTGATATATATGCATAAGAAGCCTTATCAGTCCTCAGACTTTCTGTGGCAGCAAGCTTAACCCCTGCTACTGCAGCGGCTGTTTTTCCGGAGGCCTTAACAACGCTTACCTCACCGTCTATTTTTTCAATGCTTATCTTGGAACCTATTGTGTCCGCTGCGCCGGCTTTTACCGGCAGAGCCGTAACAAGCACAGCAAGAACCAGAAGAAGGCATACGCTCTTCTTTAGATATTTCACATATATGTTATATATGATATTTGAAATGCTATTCCCCATTAATACTCCACATCCCCTGCAGAAAACCTGCTTCTCAATAAGACCCTGCACCTTAGGTAAATTATTTTGCTATATTACTTCTGAGCCTTTTCAGATGCAATTGTGTCCAATAATTCTAAAATATCTTCTTTGGTAAAGTTGGTCCGCTCATCATTTTTTAATTGCAGACGTATATCATAAATTGTTGCAACCTGAATATCTGAACGTTCCTTTTCTGATACTCCCGGCATAAAATCACCATCCATCCATATCACCCACCTTTCGACAGGTTAAGAATACCATAGTGCAGGGCCTTATTCAAATATCAATGTACAAAAAAGGTGCAGGGTCCAATCATTGAGTAAGACCCTGCACCTTAGGCTTTTTCAAAAAAATCCAATCATGATATAGTTATTCCGTCAACATTTACTCCCATTGACTCAAGCAGTGTTCGTGATGTAACTATGGCATCATTTAAAGCAACATTGGATACTCCGCCATTATCTCTTTTAATCTGCAGGAGTGTTTTATAGTGCTCTATTTCACACTTTAATAATAAACTGTCCATTCTGTCACCATCCATCCGTATCACCCACCTTTCGACAGGTTAAGAATACCATAGTGCAGGGCCTTATTCAATTATCAAAGTGCATATGACAACTTGATTTCAGGAGATTTTCATGGATTTAAAGCACCGCAAAAATCACTGCAGAAGATCATCAAGTACATAATTGCCCCTGTATATCCTCATGTAAAATTCATAGGCAATATTCACTGCATCCTTGTCTCTGTAATCAATGTGCTCTATCACAAATTCTGCCAGGTTCAGAAGCTCTTTTTCCAAGGAAAGATCACTTTTTCCGGAAAAATATATGAATCTTACCTCTGACTTCTGTCTTATCTGATTATGATAGTCATAAGCATTTTTGCTCTGCCTGCCGGCACCTTACTCCATAAGGGCAGGCAGTCTTAAATAGATATACTCAGGATCAAGTATCCAGCCGTTCATATCCCTGTCCTCTGCCTCAAGGCACCTGCCTTCCTTCATCAGACTGCTTATAAGGACATACAAAATTTCATAAGTCATGCCCTTTTCATTAAAAGCCTCTGACAGACTGGTAAGACCTGTCACATCATATCTTTTCTCTTCACTTTCATCATCCTCTCTGACATAGAGATAGCTTCCCGTAAATTTGTTTTCCTGCCTGTATTTCATCTTGCTCTGATCCATTCATATTCATTAACCAATACTTCCTTGCAGCTAACCCTTATTGAGAATATTTTTCCCTGTAAAATCGACTCCATCAGGCCCTGGGAATTTCCCATCCTTCCATATATACTCGCCTTTATTTCTTCCCCCTCAAAGCTTACCTTTACATCCTCATCCCAGTTTCCTATCAGCCCCTTATCCGTTATTTCCTCTATCTGTTCTCTTGCAAGACCTGTCAGATATCCACTATCCTCATCCTTATTTTTCTTTGCCTCTTCGCAGCACCTTTCACAGGCCTTTATTGCGGCATACTCCATCACAGCCTTATCATGGGTATATATGCACAGGTATAAAATCAGCAGTATGATACCAAGAACTACAGGCATAACAAATGCGGCTTCCACTGTAAAGCTGCCACTATATTTTGATCTTTTTAATGTATCCATAGCCAACCTATTTACATCAGTTTTTTGATAACTATTTAGAATTCATTTAAGGAATGTTCTTCATAACAGGTATAAGCCTTTGCAGGAAAAAGGCTGCCAGCAGAAATGGTGCAAATGGCAGGCTGAATTTTCTGTCATATTTTCTTATCAGGATCAAAGCCATCCCTGACACCCCAGCCAGTAAAAAAGCTGCAAACATTATTCCAAGACTTGTTCCTATGCCGAGACATAATCCGATTACGCTGCACAAACAGGCGTCTCCCATTCCAAAGCTTTCCTTCATAAGAGCGGCAAGACCTATCAGAATAAACCCCAGTAAAATCGGAGCACATAGGTAAGACATAAGGATTCCCGCTTCTTGTGTATCCAAAAGCTTTCCATTATAGGGCGCAGGCAGTATGGACTTAAGTATTCCCATAAGTGTTAACAGTACTCCGGCACCTCCTCCCATAAAAAGAGGAAGCAGGTATATATTTCTTTCCTTAATATCCGTGTAAGCACATACTGTCAAAAGCAAAAGTGCCGCTGTTTCTCTTATTCTCTCCATTCATCTCCGCCGGATTTTATTATTTGTCTTTTATTATTTACTGTAACGAATTTAATTACCGCATCTCTTGCAGGGTCTTCTGTCCCCTACCTGGGTAATTCTGATGGCTCTTACCGTTCTTTTAAGCCCGCTGCAGGTAATGGAATTATGATACCTGTTGCCATCCGCAGTTACATAAAGGGTTCCATCTGATATTTTGCTGTGGCAGATGCTGCAGCTGTAATATTTACCTCCATCCTCATTACGAAGGGAGGCTATATCATCGCCATCTACCTTTTTAATGGACAGGGTTATGTGACTGCACTCCCTGTTTAAGTGGTATACCTCGCTGTCCTCAGTGATATACACATACTGTCCGTCATCACCGAAAAATCCCCTTTCATATCCACACCAGATATGCATCAGACATTTTTGCTCTACGGGAATCTCTGCTATGTCAAAAAAATTCCCACCAAAAGGCACATAACTGTAGTTTGCATCTAGCTCAATATATTCCGGATCATCCGTCAGACTTTCCTCAAAACTGATTCCCTCTTTTCCGTTTTTTATAACTGAAAATCCTGCTGACATATCATCAAGATCTTCCAGAACATTTCCTTTTATCTGGGAAACTGCCGCATTCTTTCCGTCATAACAGTACAGTGACAGTCTTCTGGCTTCATCATACAAAGCCTTGGACATTTTCATTTGAAATATAAGAAACATGCTTACGGAGATAAGAGCTGACATACCTATTAAAAATATTGGCAGGACTGCTGCTGCCTCCACCGTAAGTGAAGCCCTGTATTTTTTTTGTAATGTGATCTTTGCTCTCTTTATTTTTACCTTTACGGATTTCTTCATTCGTATATGTTTTTTTGCTTCCTGATGTA
>R07__coassemble_668_pt1 | contig 10945 bp, 7 predicted proteins | sample R07__metabat2_low_PE_045 | metagenome-assembled genome bin R07
TAAAGATCAGGCCACATGCAGCAAGATAAAATGACCCCCGGGGACGGGGTTAGAGGGTCATATTTAAATAAAAATAAATCCAAAGGATTTTAATATCGTATGCCTAAAAAATCCGGCTCGTGTTCGGATTAATACTCGGGTAATAAATACAACAGGGGATATTTCAGGAGGGAAACATGGCGCAACGTGTTTTATCAATCACACTGGGGAGTGAGATTGTAAAAATCTGTGAAGCAAGCCTTACGGGGAAGAACAAGGTGGCAGTTTATAATGCCATCGATCTTGTTATTCCTGAGGGTCTGTGTGACGATGGAGTGATCTTAGATGCCCAGGCACTTGCATCTACCATAATGCAGGGCTTGCAGGGCGAAGGCTTTACAGCAAAGAAAATCATATTTTCCATTTCGTCCAAAAGGATAGCAAGTAAAGAGGCTATTATTCCTTACTGCAAGGAAAATCGTATAGGTGACATTGTAAAGGTCAATGCCTCTGAATATTTCCCTATATCAAATCTCGATGATTATGTGATCAATTATTCGATTCTTGAAGTGGTCCAGAACGAGGCTCTTAAAAACTACAGGCTCTCTGTCATAGCTACCCCCAAGGACCTTATTTCGGCGTACTATGAACTGGCAAAGCTTATGGGAATGAGTGTTGCTGATATTGACTATGCAGGTAATGCTACACTGCAGCTTCTAAAACTGCAGGCCCATGGAGAGGGAGTTGTTGCCATACTGCAGATGAGCAGTGAGAACACAGTTGTCAGCATTATGAAGGGTAAGACTCTTGTAATGCAGCGTGCTGTTCCCTATGGCAGGGCGGTACTTGTGGATGCAGTTGCCTCTGCAAACGCAGTTGCTGCAAATGTTGCTGATATGATGCTGATAGAAGAGAATATCTTAGATCTTGCCAATTCAAGCGAAGATGTGGCAGATGCAGTAAGATCTCTTTTCTCAAGCATCAACAGAATCATAGAATTTTACTCAGGCAGGAGCGAGGGACATCCCATAGAGCATATTTATATGATCGGTGATGTCATTTCCGTTAACGGCCTTGTGGACCTGTTTAACAGAGAGTGGACAGAGTTTGAGGTATCCCTTATAGGCCACCTTAATGGAGTTGATATTAAAAATATCTTTAATATCAGCTATGAGATAGCTTCCAACTATCTGTCCAATATAGGTGCTCTGCTTAATCCTATGGGAATTGCCCTTCCTGATGAAACAAAGCAGGGGAATAAATCAAAGGACGGCATGCCCTGGTGGATTCTGATTTTCGCAGGCGTAGCTGCGGCGGTTATGATCGGGGCGGTTCTCTTTGTGTATTTTACAGGGAAGAATGAGGTGGATTCGCTGCAGGCAAGGATTGATGCCCTTGGCGAAGTGGAAAATCTTGAGCAGGAATATGAAGAAAAGCAAAGTGAACTTGCAACTCTTGAGGCCTGGTATGACACCACAAAGAGCCCTAACGAAAGCCTTGCAAGGCTGGTTGATGACCTGGAACAGGTTCAACCGGCAGAACTTGCAATTACCGGCTTTAATCTGTCTGAGGGAGTGATGACCCTGACAGGTTCAACCGGTCAAAAGGCAGCAGTTGCCGAATTTGTAAAGCAGCTTAAGGGGCTTGATTATGTCAGTGACGTGAAGATGTCCTATGTGTCTGAAACCACGGAAGACTATGAAATAAAGGATAATTTCAGCGTTAGCTTTAACCTGCTGTACAAGGATCCAAATGCAGGGGACGAGGATACGGAAGAGACCTTAGAAGACGATGCAGCAGATGATGAGATAGAAGAAAATGACAGTGACATTATCGTTGTAGAGGGTATTGAAAGCCCTGTAGAAGATAACGGGGAGGTGGCTGAATAATGAGCGAAAGAGATAAAAGACTCCTCGTATACTTAGGGGCGTTAATTATACTTGCAGCAGCCTATTTTCTTGTTGGAAGGCCATTTCTTGATAAGATAGACACTCTTGACAGTCAGAAGATAAGCTTAGAGGCGACTCTTAATGAAAAGCAGGCTGCAGCCCAGCGGCAGGAGGAATACAGGCAGGGAATAGAGGAAGCTGATGCTAAGATGGATGCCATAATGGCACAGTTTCCGGCTGATACAGCAGATGAAAAATCCATAATGCTTGTACAGACCGCTGAGGACGAGGTTCCAATCTGGGTATCCCAGATAAACTTTGCTGAGGAGACTACAGGCCTGGTTGCAGATGAAACGGAAAGCTATTCAGAGGAGGAGCAGGCTAATCTTGATGCCCAGGTAGCTGAGGCAGAGGGAGAGGATGTAGCTGCGACTACTGAGGATACAGATGTTACCGCAACGGAGGAGACAGGAGAGGTTGGGCTTGATGACTTTATTACAAGGACTACTCAGCTTGGCGTAACCTATTCAGCTGATTATCAGGGCTTTAAAAATCTGTTGGCTTATGTTCGGGATTATGATGAGAGAATCGTAATAACTGATATAACTGCTAATTACAGCGATAAGGGTATTGTATCAGGAACCTTTGTGCTGACTCAGTACGCGCTCATAGGACCCGGCCGCGAACTTCCGGAGACGGAGACTGAGGTTGATGATCTTGGCACTTCCAACATATTTGTTGAAAGCGGTCATTCGGGTAATGCTCTTTCGGACCTGATTGAAAAGGTTCTGGATACGGATACAGTGTCAGATGCTTCAGAGGATTTCTTTATTGAAGTTGGAGCGGCAACAGATAACACTGACGCCATTACAGTAGGAAGCGGCAGGAATGATGTCACCGGAGCTACATATGTAACAAGCTCATCAAATTCCAAGGAAACCATAAGGTTTGCCGTAAGCGGACAGGACGGTTCTTACAAGGCTTCCTATATGTTAGGGGATCAGATAAAATCAAATGATTTTGAGGAAGAATCGGACGGTACCATTGTTCTGAGGATTATTTCATCTGAGAGAATGGATGATGACGATGAGGTGGGAATATCTCTTCAGGTAACCAATGAATCGGATCTTCCTATGGTTATAAGGGTTGAGAATGATGATAAAGATGATTCCAGAATTGAGATAGCAGAGAAGAACGGAGACATCACGGTACAGGATTAATGAGGAATAAGAGTGCATGGACCAATTGCATAGAAAATAACAAGGGCTTCAGTATTGTTGAACTTATTATTGCTGTGGCAATATTTGCAATTGCCTCTGTTCCGCTTATTCAGGCCTTCTCCAGGGCAGGCTTTACTAACAGAAGTGCCCAGTTTACTCAGAATGCTACCTCTGTAGCAGAAGCTGCCATGGAAAAAATAAAGGCTGAAAGCTTAAAGGAATTAGGTGGCGGAGGAGACAACTTCTATGATACTGGAACAGGTAAAAGTCCTGATTTTTTTGCTAAGGAATCCATGACAAGTGATGAAATAGATGCCTGTAATTCCTACCTGTCAGGTAAAAGGAGCCTCGTACAGGAAAGCGAAGGCTTCTATGTGTATCATGAGTCAGATGTGTCCGCCGATGGCAGCGAGGATAAATATGAGGTCGTTGCCACAATAGATACGACCGAAAGCACAACGAAAGAATACAGCAAGGGCTCAGTGGGTGATCCTTATACTGATACAGATGCGGCAGATGCCAACAGCGCTGTTCTGCCGGTGCTTACCCAGATAGATAAAGAGAAGAATGCCGCCATATCAACCGAGATCAATAAATATGATGACAGCGCAGTAACTTCACTTTTGGAGCTTTATTATGATACTGTCTCAGTGGGAAGTGTCCTGGATGAGGGTACGAACTGGAATGGAGATGGTGCCTACACTGGAGATGTCACAACAGTAAGCAATCTGAAAAAAACTGTTACCATAAAGGCTGAGACCGGAACGGAAACAACTTCTGATGACAGCGGGAATGCAGTAGATAAGGAAATCATTGAAGTAAATGTTTATGTATCTTATAGCGGCGAGATTGCAGAAGGCGGCACTACAAAAACGATCTCATATAAAAAACCTAAAACAGTTTATACTGCAAGTTTTGATGCCGCTGAAAAGCCGGATATATATGTATTTTATAAATGCATGAATGAGAAGCTGTCAGCCGGGACTGCTGCTGAAGAGACAGTGGAGTTTACAGGAGATGTTTTCAGTGACACCTCAGATGACAGAATAAAGAATTATCTGGTATTTGGAAATCTGTATGCGGAAAACGGAAGCAGTTCAAGCTATAAATATACCTCTGCGGATTCATCAGTAACTGAAGTGATAAATGTGAACGGAACATTTACCGGTGCCATCAGCAGTAATTCCGGCACTCACGTATATGAATCAGCGACCGGTGACTATGTGTATGTAGTCGATGTGTGTGTGACCAAGGATGGCAAGGTTTGTGCCTATTTAACCTCAACCAAGTATGAATAAAAACAGTAATAAGGCTTGCAACTTAATAGAGGATAATCATGGTTCAACGCTTATAACCGTTATTGTGGCTATAGGTTTTGTTACTATGTTAGTGGCAATAATCCTTGGAACTACCCTTGTGAACATGAGGATGAAGGGTGTGGATAAGCGTAATAAGGATAACTTCTATTATGCTGAAAAGGCCCTTAACGACATCTATACTGAGATAGGGCAGCAGGTGCAAAATCAGGCGGCTGCAGCCTATGAAACAGCATTTATTAGTGTAGGCAGAAGCATAACCGAGGACCTCGGAACCAAGAACGAGGACGGGTCAGATGTGGGAGAGGAAACCTTTGATTTTGAAACCTCAGAAAAGGCCCAGGAATATTATAAGAAGAAATTTGTAGCCGGAATGTCAACCTGGCTTAATGCCATAGTAAAAGACTCATCAACCAAGGAGAGCTCCCAACTGGAGGGCTATATTTCCAAGGCATCAGGTAAGGAATATATGGTTACGGTTGGCAGTGCTGTAAACGAATATTATGATGACACCAATACAAAAATCTGCGGAGTAAGACTTCAGGATGTATCCGTTACCTGCATAGATACTGCAATGAGTGAGCAGTCGGTTATAGCGACGGATATTGTGGTATATATACCGGAGCTGAATTTCCTGGAAACGAATGCAGAGGTTAGCGATTACAGTGTGATCGCTAATAGTGGAATGGTGGCAAACGGAAATGTAACCATCAGTGGAAATGTTTATGTGGGAACCAATTCCGATAACGAAGCCACAAGCGGACTTCACATTAATGCCGGTGAGACTAGCCTTGATTCTGACAGGGTTATATCAAAGGGAAATATTTATGTGGGAAGCGGTAAGACGGAGACACTTTCGGCAAAGCTTACCATAGGAAATGACGATCATACAACGGATCTGTGGGTTGATTCCATTAAAACAGTAAAGGGTTCAACCATTCCTGCCTATGATGCCTCAAATATTAATGCGGATGGGGATTATACTATTAAACTTGATGCCAATACCTATGTACTTAATGACCTGGAGCTTAACTGTAATAATAGTAAGGTTGTGGTGTCAGGTAATTACTATGGTTATAATGATGGCGGCCTTGCCACGGGAGAAACTCATTCCCTTGACTCTACCGGCACAAAGCACACAGACAGCAGTGCTGTTATAGTAAATGGTAATGGTGCCAACCTAAGCATGCGTGACGTGTCAAACTTTGTACTTATGGGAAAGGCTTATATAGAACCTGTGATTAAAAACGCAGATGGTACAAGCACTAAGACGGGAGATGAGATAGCTACTGCCGAGGGTGTGGCACTCAAGACTAATCAGCAGCTGTATCTGGTGCCGACGGATTTCCTGGAATGCTCGAATCCTACCACAAATGTAGATGCTTTTTTAAAGAACAGTACCGGGGGATATTCTATAAGCACTATTCCGGATAACTGGTTTGGAGCAAAGTATTTAGAGGTAGTAGATACAAAATCAGAGGTTGCCGGCAAAACAGATACTACATCCAAGAATGTGTATGCTATAGATGTTGTACAGGTGGGAAGCGTTTATTATGCCTTCTTTAAATTTGATGAGACTAAAACCTTTTATGCGGTGCTTAATTCCGAAGGAGAGGAAACGGGAACAATTGTAGCAGAGGCTGATAAGAGCGGTAATAACTATTCTGCCGGATTTACTGCAAGGACCGGATACATCAAGGAGGTTATGGCCGGGAAAGAAAGCTATGATTCAAACGGAAAGCTTGATGAAGCAAAGCCTACTGCAAAGCAGCTAAGGCGCAGAATTAATCTGTCTATTTCAAACACTGAAAATGAGGCTTTTAGTCTTGCCCAGTGTATCATTCTTGATGATGATACAACAGAGCATTCCTATAAGGATAAAAATGTATATGCCAATAACGCAGTGGTAAGCTATATCCCCTCTGCGGACAGTGAGGATAATAAGGAAAGCGGTTCGGGAACATCAGATGGTACAGCAACCGGTGGTAATACGGAAGCAAAATTTACAATCAAAGCCATATCTAATACTGCGGCAAAGAACAGATACAGCGGTTATCCGCAGAATCTTTTTTATCGTTTCAAGTGGCTGTGTGCAGACCTTGACGGCAAGGATTCAACCCCGCTTTCCGCTACTATTTCTAAGCCGGAAGATAGCGTAAAGAAGCCGGGAAGCTCAGATGCCTTTTTTGAATGGAAGCTTGATTCGGATTTTCCCTTTGTAACTGTTATAGGGGAGGATACGGGAGACAATATCTCTAATACGGGAACAAATGTCAGCATTAATAACGATGTGAATACAGATACGATTGACAGCTCTAAATATAATTCCTTTGTTCATTTACCCGGAGGTTCTACACTTTCAAATAATGTGAAAGGCTTTGTACTCTGTGACGGTGATCTGACAGTTGCAAGAGGGGTTAAGATAAAGGGCACGGTTATTGCAAAGGGTACCATAACCTTTGAAGGGGATAATGAAGTAACGGCGGATTCACTGGTTCTGCAGAAAAGAATTGATGCTGAGGAGGCATCCGTAAAGGCTCATGATGGCTGTTACAGGACTGATTTTCTTATAAGCTATCTGATAGATGAAAATGGCTGCCTTAAGTATCAGACTGAAAAAACGGATGAAAGCTATGCCTTCTTAAAGAGTGAGCTGGGAACATTTGAGTATACTGATTATGTACAGTTTGATAACTGGCAAAAGGGAGGCAGATAGTGATGAGAGTCAGCAATAAGGGTTATTCCCTGGTGGAGCTGATTGTAGTTATTTCCATAATGTCTATCATGGTGGGAGCTCTTGGTATGTCACTGTCACTTATGTTTTCAAGAGATGCGGAAAGTGTTGCAACTACCATATCCGACGAACTGACTGAGGCAAGGACCATGTCCATGACTAAACCCGGTAACTTTACCATGACCATCCACTGTGGCATGGATGGAAATGATGGTGAGTCAACGGATGGTGGAAGCAACTATATTACCATTAAAAATGATTTAAGTGATGCGAATAAGGTTGATGAAACCATATTATTTGATGCAAAAGCTTACATAGGTACTGAAGATGAAACCTTTCCCAAGACTGCTTCATCAGATATTGTGATCACCTTTAATAAGGTAAATGGTTCCGTAGAATCCATTACAGATGGCGGAAGCGGATATACATCAGCAAGCGGGGCAGAGGTTTATACCATAAAATGCAATGCAGTAAGAGGCAATAAAGAAGCAGCAGTTGAGCTTATGACTTTGTCGGGACGACATGAAGTGGAGAAATGATGACAACAGGGATGTATGCCAACAGAAATAAGGGAGTTACCCTGGTGGAGCTCATAGCGGCCATTAGCATTGCCTCAATAGTAGCGGGAGCCATTGGAGCTCTTGTGATTTTCTGTGTTCGGATGTATTCCAATCAGAGCATGATCACTCTGGTGCAAAAGGAAGTCCAGACCAGCCTTAACCAGATAGTTGACTCTGCTGAATCCGCAAGCTGGTTCTACCTTAATAATGAGACCGATGGTTCAGGAAATGTAGTCAGGACCAAGGCGGTAGCATTTGGTAAAATCGTAAAATCAGATTCAGATTCTGATTCAAAATACTATTATGTGGGCGAACTTTTCGTAGCGGGAGATGAAGACTCGTCAGGCCGGTTTAACGTTTACATGAACAGGTATGCTGAAGGGGTAATGCAGCTGGCAGGAAGCGATAAGGCCTCATATGCTGCAAGTGCAAGGGAGAAGCTTTCTGAAGCAGCAGCAGGCATAGTAGGACGAGAGGAATACCTTATAGGTGAGGATGCAAGTAAATTTATTGTAAAGATAGATGAGAGCTGCCTTAACACGACAGACAGTACTTTTTCCAATCCCATATCTTTTGACATAAATGTGGGCTATGCCAGACAGGCTTTTGGCGGGAAATTGGTTGAAAAAGAAGCAGAAGATCAGGCAATGCTGAGGAATTCCGTTAAATATAATATTTATGTGGGATCAGTTTCATATTCATTGAAGGAATAATTCGGATGAAGAAAATGAATAGGAACAAGTTAATATCAGGAATCATGGCGGGAGTACTTGTTATATGTACTCTTGCTATAGGTTTGTCCGTGTATACAAGACTCTCATCAACTGATTTTCAATATGGAGATGAGGCAGTAAAAGGACAGGTAAGCAGTAATAATGAGCTTGAGGAAGTTCTTGCTGACTATACCTATGATGGAACAGACTCAGACTATGAGAATAAGGAAAATGGATGGAAAGAGATAAACGGCAAGGGGTTAAAGTACGGTAAGCTTAATGTGCTGGAGATAGTGCCGGATACAAGGTATGGGTATGTAGGCTATATGAGCGAGGGAACAGAGCCTATAGCTGATACGGATACAGAACGTGGCTATATAATGGATGCTATGGTAAATAATGTGCCGGGGTCTCAGTATGACGCTTATCAGACACAGTTTTATTTTAATGGATCCTTTGGCGCGGTAAACTTAGGTGATGCCGGTGAGATTATTACTCAAGTGCAGGGAAAATATAGTGGATATTTCTTAAATGTTGGAACAGGCAAGGGTGTATATGCCCTGTGTGATTCCGGGACCGAATATAATTCAGAGGGATATGTAACAAATGTTGTTATGATGTCCAAATTTAAAATATCAGGTGGTAACTATAATCACGGAACCTATGATTATGTCTGGGTGGAGACACCGGATGTTACCTTTGATGAAGGACCTAAGACTACCCAGACCCAGATGAGCAATCTTAAAGAGGGAGATGCCATCTATGTATATGAATACAGGAAATGTAAGTATCAAAATAATAATCTGCTAGGGAACTTAATTTATAAAACGGATGATATAAGAGTATTTACAAGGACGGCTTCACAGCTTAAAGATGAGCCTGACCTTGTTAGAAATGTTGATATAATCTTCCTGTCTTCAAGCCAGGAAGCTGCGTGTTCGGCCTCATATAATGCATATGTGAAGATGTATGGTGAGGGGGCTGCGGCAGGAACCTATGATGACAGCAATGACATTCCCTGGGAGCAGGTGCTGACTATATATGACAGGGTTGTTAATAAGGAAAATCTGGCTATCATTACTGCCCATTCTCTTGCAAATGCAGGTGCTCTTAACAGGAATATGCAGAGGCTTATCTTCATGCTTTACAATATTGAGGATAATGAATATCTTGCGAAGCAAAGTAATACTTCTGCGGTAACAGGATCTGGAAGAGCATTTTTTAATAATATGCTTCCTAATTTACTTAAGACAAATGAAAAAGAATCGGAGGTTTTTGCAAAAGTTAAAGACAGTGCTGACTCATCTGATGATGATTATACGGATATCAGGGTATCGGATATTGTGTATATAGATGAAGTAACCGGACATATGAAAGTTAATGGGTCATATTCCGGAAAATATTATCAGGGTCCTATAAGTGACAAGGTAAATAAGCTTGATAAAAGTGAAGCTAAGTGGGAATATAACGACGGAGCAGACAAAGATTTAGAACAGTGGTCAAGTGCCCTTTTGGAAGATTGGATGCAGCGCTGGGCAAACGGCTACGGAAGCTTCTGGATCCAGGTATCTGGCTGGATGAAGAACGATGACGGAAGTCTTCAGGACTGGGTTACCTATGATGACGATCCAATTGATGTGGATGGTACACTTTACATACACCAGTCTAACCAGAACAATAATTCTTTGTTTCCGTTGTACAAGCAGTTTTGTGCCGAATATACCTTTGAATATGATCCCGGGATTGGATGCTATAGGAATCAGTATATTCATAATGACACCGGAATGACTTTTGTGTATGGTTCAGGTGGAGAGCTTGGTTCCATAGCAGACTCCTTTAAAGTTATAGAGAATAATAAGATAACCCCTGAGAAGATAACTACCGACGGCAGTAAGAAGCGCATAGTCTATATGACTATGAATATCCAGAATGGTAATTCAGTTAATACTGACATAGCCGGTGCCAATAAAAATATATATATAAATGAATACGAGTTTGAGAATACAGATAAGCTGAAGAACTCTTTTGAGATTGCATTTGAGATGAAGAGTACACATCCTGTTAAGGATATTGTGCTTACGATAGGAAAAGAAACTCTTACATTTACTTATTCGGGCTCGCCTAAGCTTGATGATTCCCAGGTAGATGATCCTGCTAATATGGACAAATATCTTACCTATACATGCGATGACGGCCCAACACTTACTCTTACACATACAGGTTTTGATGAGGATGTTATCAAAGATTCACCTGATGGCTATGGAGTCACTTCTCCTGTATATGTATATTCGGGAACCATAACTGGAATTGATCCTTCATATTTTAACAGTACCAATACAGCTGTGAACCTTAAGGCCATATCCAATTTCGTCTTGGAAAAAGATTCAACGGGTGCAGCTACAAACTATCTGTCCTGTGAAGATAATATGACCATAGTTAAGAACACATTCTTCGACCTTGACTAAAAAACAACCCCTCTTCAGCAGTGCTTAACACTCAGCAGAAGAGGGGTATGTTTTTCTTACAATTCATTT
>R07__coassemble_706_pt1 | contig 10599 bp, 9 predicted proteins | sample R07__metabat2_low_PE_045 | metagenome-assembled genome bin R07
GCTGAGTATGGGTATTGCCTGCCAGTTCAGGTCTACTCAGATGGTTGATACGGATAGTGAGGAATTTAAGGAGTTTGTGCAGGATGCTCTTGATCTTATAGAGTTTGCAAATGGCGGCACGGATACCAAATGGGGTGCTTTAAGAATGCAGATGGGCCACGAAGCCCCTTTCAATCTGGAAATGATTGCAATCGGTAATGAACAGTGGGAAACAGAAACGGATCAGCTCTTTGAGAGAAATGATATATTCGAAAAGGCAATCCATGAAAAATATCCTAAGATGAAGCTGCTTGGAACAGCAGGCCCCAATGTGGATATGGCTCTTACAGATGTGGCGTGGGATTACTACAGGGCAGGACTTAAGGGCAATCCTGATTTTTGCTATGCGGTTGATGAACATTATTATAAGGAGCCTAAGTGGATGTATGACCACTTAAAGCTCTATGATGAATATCCAAGACAGCTTGCGGTATTTGCAGGTGAATATGCAGCCCATACGGAGGATCGGGCCAACAACATGGTATCAGCTCTTTCAGAGGCAGCATTTATGACAGGCCTTGAGATAAACGCAGGCGTGGTAAAGCTGGCAAGCTATGCACCCCTCTTTAACAGGATAGGACACAGCCAGTGGGTGCCGGATATGATCTGGTTTGATTCAAAGAAGGTATATGAGACACCTAACTACTATGTACAGCTGCTGTACTCTACCAATGTAGGCGCATATACAATTGAACTTGATAAGGCTGAGATCGAGGCTTTAAGAGAAGAGGGAATATATTTGTCAGTTACCGAGGATAATAAGGGCGGAAAGATCCTAAAGGCCGTAAATATCAACGATAAGGACTATACTCTAAAAGTCACAGATGAGAAGGGCACTCCGATTGAGACTAAAGCTTCGGCTAAAATCTTAACTGCAGACGGCGACTATGTAGCAGGTATGCCTCAGCCTTCAAAAGTCAGTGAAGAAAAGATGGATATAAAGGGCAGCATTTGCCTGAAGGCAGAAAGCTTCAGCGTTATAAGCTTTTAAATATAATGAAAATTGCACAGTGATTTTTGAATTTAATTAAAGGAGGGTTTGTGCGATGGATTTAAAATTAAAGGATAAGGTTGTAATGATCACAGGATCTACAGGTGGTGTAGGAGAAGCACTTGTAAAGGCTTTTGCGGCAGAGGGCTGCAAGCTTGCTATCTCATCTACAAAGCAGGAGAAGCTTGATAAGATGCTTCCCGGTATCGATATCGATCCTGATAAGCTCCTTACCTTTGTAGTGGATGTTACAAAGGAAGAAGACATTAAAAATATGGTTGAGAAGACCATAGAGAAGTTCGGAAGACTTGATGTTCAGGTTAATAATGCCGGATATGAAGGAAAGAGCCTGACAATTGACGAACAGACCATGGATAACATGATGGCTGTATACAATGTAAATGTTTTCGGTCCCATGAATGGCATGAAATATGCTATTAAGCAGATGAAGAAGCAGGGAAGCGGTGCTATTGTGAACATTACTTCCCAGGGTTCGGTAACAGGAGCAGCTACCATGTCAGCTTATGTATCAAGTAAGCATGCAGCACTTGGTATTGCAAAGTGTGCGGCTCTTGAAGTTGCTGAGCTTGGTATCCATATTAACTGCATCGGCCCCGGCCCCATCGATACACCTATGATGACAAAGCTTGAAAAGCAGGCACTTGGAGAAAACGTATCCAAGGAAGAAGCTATGAAGGTATTTGCTGCATCATATCCTGATAAGCGTTACTGTAAGCCTGAAGAGGTTGCAGACCTTGCTCTTTATCTTGCATCGGAAAAGTCAAGCCATATCACAGGAAGCCTTGTAACAATGGATGGCGGACAGGCAGCACTTGGAAGGTAATAGAGCTGTCCGGAGCTGCTACCGGTAATAGAAAATAAAAAGAAGACCTTTCTGAGGGTGATTGGATTCTGGGCTAAATGCTTTAACATAGACAGAGCAGACCTGAATTGTTATCCGGGAAGGTCTTCTTTTTTACTGATACAATTTTGGGCAAACCTGTTTGCATTCTGTTATTATATTGACAGAAAATTTATTTGAAACGTGCATAACAAGGGATAGAAGTGTTAGAGGATGATATTTGAATGAACTGCAATCTGTGTCCGAGAAACTGCAATATAGACAGAAGTAAGGCTGTCGGTTATTGCGGCAGCGGGGAAACTGTCAGAATAGCAAGGTCAGATCTGCACATGTGGGAAGAGACCTGCATAAGCGGTCGGGAAGGGTCAGGCACGATTTTCTTTTCCGGCTGTAATATGCGCTGCGTCTTCTGCCAAAATCATGAGATATCAGGGGGCTTAGTGGGAAAGGATGTTTCTGTTAACAGACTGTCAGAGCTAATGCTGCAGCTTCAGGAGAGGCAGGCAAACAATATTAATCTTGTTACCCCTTCTCATTATGTGCCACAGATAATTGAAGCTGTGGGATTGACAAGAAGGGCAGGGCTTAAAATCCCAATTGTCTACAATACCTCGGCCTATGAAAAGGCGGAGGTCATAAAACAACTTGAAGGGTTTGTTGACATATACCTTCCTGATTTTAAATACTATGATGAGACATTAGCGGTAAGATATTCAAGAGCCCCGGGCTACAGGCATGAAGCGACAGCCACAATTGATGAAATGGTAAGGCAGCAGCCGGAGCCTGTATTTGATGAGAGGGGAATGATGAAAAAGGGTGTCATAGTAAGGCATATGATCCTGCCGGGACATACCTGTGATTCTAAGAAGGTTATAAAGCATCTGCATGACAGATATGGCGATAAGATATATATTAGTATAATGAATCAGTACACACCCATAGAAGGAAGACTTGATGATTTTCCTGAGATAAACCGCAAGGTTACTAAGAGAGAGTATGAAAAGGTAGTCGACTATGCTCTCGAGACAGACCTTGTTAACGGATTCATCCAGGAAGGCGGTACTGCCAAGGAGAGCTTTATCCCGGCATTTGATTTTGACGGATGATTGATTCAGGAAAGGAAGAGATAATGAACGTTAACGAAGAGATAAAATCAAAAGCAAAGGCAATTGATGAAATGCTTGAGACATACCTTCCCAAAGAGGAGGGTGAGGCTAAGCATATCATGGAGGCAATGAATTACAGTATCCATGTGGGAGGAAAGAGGCTTCGTCCTATGCTTATGCTGGAATCCTATAAGCTCTTTGGCGGAAAGGGTAAGGTGGTGGAGCCCTTTATGGCAGCCATCGAAATGATACATACTTATTCACTGGTGCATGATGATCTGCCGGCCATGGATAATGATGAATACAGGCGTGGTCAGCTTAGTACTCATGCCAAATTCGGACATGCCATGGGAGTGCTGGCAGGAGATGGCCTTCTCAACTATGCATTTGAAACCTCGCTTAAAGCCTTTGATATTGTGGCCACAGAGGTGGCTATTGATGGAAAAGCCGCAGAGACTGAGAGAGTGGTAAAAGCCATGAAGGTTCTGGCAAAAAAGGCAGGCATTTACGGTATGGTAGGTGGCCAGGTTGTAGATGTGGAATCTGAGAATCAGCCTATTGGAATGGATACGATTAAGTTCATCCATGAGAACAAGACTGCGGCAATGATCGAGAGCAGTCTTATGATAGGTGCAATACTTGCGGGCGCAGATGAGAAAGAGACGGCCCTTATGGAGCAGGTAGGCTCTGATGTGGGGCTGGCCTTCCAGATACAGGATGACATCTTAGATGTTACAAGTACCGTAGAGGTGCTTGGAAAGCCTATCGGAAGTGATGAGAAGAACGGCAAGACTACTTATCTGACTCTTGTGGGTCTTGATAAGGCGAAGGATGATGTCAGACAGATATCCCAGCGGGCTATCGACAATCTTAAGTCGCTGCCTTATGAAAACGCCTTCCTGACAGAGCTTGTAACTTCACTTATCACGCGAGAGAGCTAAACAGGAAAGTATACTTTCCTGCGCAAGGAGCAGTTATGAATAATGAGAAGATAATAAGCGCCCTGGTGGGGCTTGCAGGGGCTGTGCAGAATGGAAAGAAGTCAGATGAGACGGATGACGTTGTCATAAATGCACTTGCGAGAAGGGTCGCCATGTTTGATAAGGCTGAGGAAGACGAGGCAGCAGAGAAGGTGCGCAGCGAAAAGTTCAAGGTTTCTCCCAATTGCGCCACCTGCCTAAGTCCATGCGGCAATACTTCCGATTATGATTTTGCAAGATTTTATGGGGAGCCTGAAAATATTCAGAAGGTCAAGACACAGATGTTTGATGAGCTGACACAGTTGGCAGTTAATCTGTCGACTGTCCGAAGCAAAGGCGGAAAAGCTCCCGGCCTGGTTGATGCAAAAATTCCCGGCTGCGATTTTGATGAGGCTATGAAGACAATATATAAGGCAATAGCCTGTTTTAGCTACTGCCTTAAAGAAGAGTCATATATTCAACTGACTGAGGAAATCAGAACACTTAGAAATTCATTAGACTAAATGCGGCGTAACTGTTTTGCGCGATTTGATGTTAAATCAAAACTGACACAGAATGCTGGCCCCGCAAAGTAGTCAGGTCAGGAGACTATGGTTCCTCCGCCAAGAACGATGTCCCCATCATAAAATACCGCAGTCTGTCCGGGTGTGGCGGCACGCTGTGGCTGGTCAAACAGGATGGTGGCCTCTGACCCGCTTACGGTTACCTTAGCGGGCTGCTCTTTCATTCTGTATCTGATTTTCGCGCTGCAATAAAATTCTTCCGGTGCTGCTGCCCCCTCTATCCAGTGGAAATCCCGAATCTTAACCTGTCTTGTGTAAAGGTCATCATCAGAACCAATGACGACAGTGTTATTTGCGACATCAATTCTTATCACATAGAGTCTGCCGTCTGAGGAAATGCCAAGACCACGGCGCTGCCCTATAGTGTAGTGGATGATGCCTTTGTGCTGTCCTAATACATTTCCGTCCATATCAATAAAGTTTCCGGGAGCAAAGCTTTTGCCTGTATAGCTTTCAATCACTCTTGCGTAATCTCCATCCGGAACAAAGCATATGTCCTGGCTGTCATGCTTTTTGGCATTTACAAAGCCCTCATTTTCCGCGATCTGCCTTATCTCAGCCTTGGTATAGTCCCCCAAAGGAAAATACAGCCTTGCCAGCTGGTCCTGGGTAAGGTTATACAAGACATAGGTCTGGTCCTTGGAAAGATCCTTTGCTTTTTTCAGAAGGTATTTGCCGTCTTTAAATTCAATCCGGGCGTAGTGTCCGGTGGCAATTCCGTCAAGTCCCAGCTCATCAGCCTTTTCAAACAGCTTACCGAATTTCAGGTATTTATTGCATCTGATGCAGGGGTTGGGAGTAGAGCCTTTCTCGTAATTTTCCACAAAATCATCTATGACATATTTTCTGAAAGCTTCCTTATAGTTAAAGACGTGGTATTCCATGTCAAGCCTGCGGGCAACGCTTCTTGCGTCCTCCACATCATCTAATGAGCAGCAGGTCTTGGAGGCTGTACTATCCGTGTCACAGCCTGTTTTCTCCAGATCCTCTGTATCATAAAGCTTCATGGTGCAGCCTACACACTCATGTCCCTTCTCTTTAAGCAAATATGCAGTTACTGAGGAGTCCACTCCTCCACTCATGGCTACTAATATTTTCTTCATGACAGTTATGGTATCATCTGAACCTTTATCCCGCAAGCAAAAAGACCTTCGGGGACGGGGTTAGTGGGTCATTTTGCCGGCAGCAGAATATTGTAATTTTGTAAATACGGAAAACATCGGTTGACATGAAAATATGAATAACTACTCATAAAATTGACAATTTTTGCCACTGTGGTATCATTAATTAAATGTCTGAAAGCTCAGTAAATAGGCGGTTCTGTATGTGCTTCGATAAAATTATGCAACAGAAAACGACTTGCGGGCAGAGCTTTAGGAACATGGATTTTTGAAACAGCAGGATTTATCTGATTTTCCATAAATAAAGGAGGAAATTATGGCAAACATTTTTAAGACAACAGGAGCTAAGACAACAGGTACATTTGCACTTGGAGTATTATTTGGAACAGCAGGTATCAAGGTGCTCTCCAGCAAGGATGCCAAGAAGCTTTACACAAACTGCACAGCAGCCGTTCTTCGCGCTAAGGACTGCGTAGTAAAGGTCGTAAGCAACATCCAGTCAAATGCAGAGGATATTTACGAGGATGCAAAGGTTATCAATGATGACCGCAAGCAGGCTGAGGACGAGGCAGTTGTAGAGGACGCTTCACAGGAAGCATAGACTATCGGAAATTTCAAAACAGATTTAAAGTATACAACGGTAAATTAGATGAAATTTAAAATAATGCATGAGACAAGAGGAAGGATCAGGGTAAGATGCTTCCTTAAAGAACTGTCATTCGAGCAGGCGGATATTATGCAGTATAGCATGTCTGCAGTTACAGGCGTCACAGACGTTGTAGTAAGGGAAAAGACAGGGGATGTGATCATCTTCTATGAAAAGGACAGGGATGAGGTTATAAAGGCCCTGGCTGATTTTTCCTTCGAAAAGGCTGACGTGCCTGAGTCTTATGTGACAAATTCTTCCCGCGCCATGAGTGCGGAGTACTATGAGAAGCTGGTCAACAGGGTAATGTGGCGGGGCATTAAGAAAATCATTTTGCCAAATCCTCTAAGACGCTACCTTACCATAGTAAGGTCCTTTAAGTACCTCTGGATGGGCCTAAAGGCACTGGCCGGCGGCAACCTGGAGGTGGCTGTTCTTGATGCTACGGCTATAGGGGTATCCATCTTAAGGGGCGACCACGAGACTGCAAGCTCAGTCATGTTCCTGTTGGGAGTAGGAGAACTCTAAGAGGAGTGGGCACATAAAAAATCAGTCGCAGACCTTGCACGCAGTATGTCTCTTAACATAGGAACAGTCTGGAAGGTCGTTGACGGAGGCGAAGTTTCGGCATCGGCAGCTGACGTAGTCGAGGGCGACCTGGTGATGATCCATATGGGTAACATCATTCCCTTCGATGGAGTGATTGAATCCGGTGAGGCCATGGTTAATCAGGCATCTCTTACGGGAGAATCGGTTCCGGTGGCTAAGCGTGAAGGCGGATATGTATATGCAGGTACCGTCGTGGAAGAGGGCGAAATTACAATCAGCGTCAAGCAGTCAAACGGTCAGAGCCGATATGACAAGATTGTTACCATGATAGAAGAGTCTGAAAAGATGAAGTCTCAGCTTGAAAGCAGGGCAGCTCATCTTGCGGACAGACTTGTTCCTTACACCTTCCTGGGAACAGGAATAGTTTATCTTCTGACAAGAAATATTACCAAGACCCTGTCGGTGCTTATGGTTGATTACTCCTGTGCATTAAAGCTTGCAATGCCCGTATCGGTGTTGTCAGCCATTAACGAGGCCAGCAAGCACAAGATAGTGGTAAAGGGCGGCAAGTTCTTAGAGTATATGTCAGAGACTGACACAATAGTATTTGACAAGACGGGAACTATCACCAAGGCAACTCCTACGGTTATCAAATTCATCTCCTTTGATGACAGATCTGAGGATGAACTCCTTAGAATTGCGGCCTGCTTAGAGGAGCATTTCCCCCATTCAATGGCAAAGGCAGTTACAAACGCAGCCAGGGAGCGGGGTCTTGATCACGAGGAGATGCATTCCAAGATAGAATATATAGTTGCCCACGGTATTTCCAGCATGGTAGCCGGCAAGAAAGTCATTATCGGTTCCTATCATTTTGTATTTGAGGACGAAGCCTGCACAGTGCCTGAGGGTAAGCAGTATCTGTTAGATGACCTGGGCGGAGAATATTCATATCTCTATATGGCAGAGGATGGAGTCCTGGTTGCAGTAATCTGTATAGTAGATCCCGTAAGGGAAGAGGTGGCTGACATCATTAAAGAGCTTAAGGGTGTTGGAATCACCAATGTGATCATGATGACAGGAGACGGCAGACAGACGGCTCAGCTTATTGCGGACAGCGTGGGAATTGATACCTTATATGCAGAGGTTCTGCCAGAGGACAAGGCCCAGTATGTTGAAAAGCAGAAGGAACTTGGCCACAGGGTGATAATGATAGGTGACGGAATCAACGATTCTCCGGCCCTCTCGGCAGCTGATGTGGGAATAGCCATCAGTGACGGAGCTGAGATAGCAAGAGAAATTGCAGATGTTACTCTGGCGGCGGATGACCTTAATGAGCTTGTGGCACTAAAGAAACTAAGTGACCTGCTCATGAACAAGATCCGCAAGAATTACAGGGACATAGTGCTTGTTAATTCGGCGCTTATAGGACTTGGAGTATTCGGTGTATTTTCACCGGCAACATCGGCACTCTTACATAATGCTTGAACGCTGTTCATCACTACCAAGAGTATGAAGAAACTGCTCTAAAAGATTATTGAATTAAAGATTTGATGACGGGATGGATAACATTGTTATCTATCCCGTTTTTTGATGACTTATTAAATGATTTTGCGCCATAAGCCACAGCTGCGGGAATCACACAGCAATGAAGCAATCCGGGTATATTGGCTAGCTGAATAAAAATTTTTGACACATACATTATTATATGTATGAATACATAGGAAAGGTCTTGAAACGCGCACATAAAAAGGAGTAATATTTGAGACGGTGTAAGCGTAAAAAATGACCCGTAAACCCCGTCCCCGGGTTCAAAATTATGAAGATAAAATTATATGATAAATCAAAGATAGATTTTAATAATCTGATGTTTACAGGTGTGGACCTTAGGAAGCTTTTGATCCCTGTGATACTGGAGCAGCTTCTTAATTCCCTTATGGGAATGATGGATACTGTCATGGTCAGCAATGTGGGTGAGGCTGCCATATCCGCAGTCAGTCTGGTAGACGCCCTTAATGTGCTGGTGATACAGGTCTTTTCGGCACTGGCAACAGGCGGCACCATTATATGTTCCCAGTATCTTGGAAGCGGAGATAAGAAGAAAAGCAATAATGCGGCCCGTCAGGTTACTCTTACCATAGCGGTCATATCAGGTGCCATGGCACTTATATGCATTCTGTTCAAAAAATCCCTCCTGATCATGATATTCGGAACGGTGGAGGCGGATGTAATGTCTGCGTCAGTCACCTACTTCTGGATAACGGCCCTTTCCTTCCCGGCCCTTGCTCTTTTTAGTGCCGGTTCAGCCTTCTACAGGGCCTGCGGAAATACCCGTTTTCCCATGAAGGTTTCAGTTATATCAAATGTGATCAACATAGCGGGAAATTACATTCTTATATTTATATTTGATATGGGCGTGGCAGGCGCTGCCTATGCGACCCTTCTCTCAAGAGTTTTCTGCATGGTGGTGATCTTTGCTTACCTGCGCTTTCCCAAGCAGGACATTGTGATCGATGATTATATGTCCATCAGACCTGATTTTCCCCTTATTAAGAAAATCCTGGCTGTAGGCGTTCCCTCAGGGATAGAAAATGGTATGTTCCAGTTTGGTAAGCTGGCCATCCAGTCAAGTGTATCGACCTTAGGAACAACAGCCATAGCGGCTCAGGCCATGACAATAATAATGGAAAGCCTTAACGGAATAGGCGGAATCGGTGTGGGAATTGCAATGATGACGGTTGTGGGCCAGTGCATCGGGGCAGGCCGCAAGGAAGAGGCTAAATACTATATAGTAAAGCTTACCTGGATTGGTGAGCTGGTAGTACTTGCTTCATGTATTATAGTCTACGCCATGTCAAAACCTGTTGCCCTTATCGGTGGCATGACTGCTGAGGGAACAAGACTTTTCATGGAAATGATGCTGGCTATCACCATAGTAAAGCCTATAGTATGGACCTTGTCATTTATACCTTCCTACGGACTCAGGGCTGCGGGGGATGTTAAGTTTTCCATGATTTTATCCTCCATAACAATGTGGGCCTGCAGGGTAGCTCTTGCAACCTATCTTATAAGAGTTGCGGGCTTTGGACCTATGGCAGTGTGGATCGGTATGTTTGCGGACTGGACCCTGCGCGGCATTGCTTTTACATGGAGATATTTCTCTGGCAAGTGGCTGGAGAAGAAGGTTATCTGAGCGGCAAGAAGTCATAGGTTTTCACACGCAAGAAAAATACATAGGTGAAATGGTGAAATCAGAAAATACGCACAGCGACAAGGAAACACTTCTGGCGGAGGGCCCTATATTTCCCACAATGCTGAGGCTGGGAATCCCTTCGTTTATAGCACAGTTTGTGTATCTTTTGTATAACGTAGTAGACAGAATTTATATCGGGCATATTCCCGGAGAGGGCTCCATGGCGCTTACCGGTCTTGGTGTCTGCCTTCCCATAGTGACCTTTGTGGCGGCAGCAGCAAGCTTCGTGGGAGCAGGCGGTTCACCTCTTGCCGGGATAGCTTTGGGTCAGAAGGACAAGCAGCAGGCAGAGAAAATCCTGGGCAACGGGGTCACCATGCTGGTGACATTTTCGATTATTTTGACGATAGTTTTCCAGCTTATCAAAAAGCCCTTTCTCTATATGTTCGGGGCAAGCGATGTTACCTACCCCTATGCCAGCGACTATCTTACAATTTATCTTTGCGGCACCATATTCGTGCTGCTGGCTCTGGGCCTTAATACCTTTATAAT
>R07__coassemble_708_pt1 | contig 10592 bp, 11 predicted proteins | sample R07__metabat2_low_PE_045 | metagenome-assembled genome bin R07
TCCGTAGGTCGCAGGAATAAAACGGTATCCACCTGCGGAATAGTTCCAAAGATCAGAGAACTTGCAGATGAAAAGCTGGCAATCACCCTGGCTCTTTCCCTGCATGCGGTAACAGATGAGAAGAGAAGACAGATAATGCCCATAGCCAACAGGTACAGCCTGGAGGAAATCATAGATGCCTGTACCTATTATTTTAACGAAACCGGCAGACGCATAAGCCTTGAATATTCCCTTATAGCAGGACAGAATGACCTTAAGGAGGATGCAAGGGGACTTATAAAGATAGCCCGCCGTATAAAGAGCCACGTAAATCTCATACCTGTTAATCCCATAAAAGAAAGAGACTACAGGGCCACCGATAAAAAGGCAGTTAATGATTTTAAAAGATGCCTGGAACAGGGACATGTAACGGCAACGGTGCGCCGGGAGATGGGAAGGGATATAAACGGAGCCTGCGGACAGCTGAGAAGAAGCTACAGCAGCAGGCAGGCTGAATAAATAAAGCCACAGCAAACATAGGACCCGCGGGGGAAGATATAAAAGGAGCTTTGGAAATTCTCTGAGGCTCCTTTGTTTCTTGTCCTTTCTTTTTTGATATGGTAATATATATAGGACTAACTATGTGTAGAAAACAAAGGTACCCGAAACATTAAAAAAAAAAAACATATTCGATGACCGACATCGGAAGAAGAAGAAAACTGAATCAGGATACGGTTTATTCCTGTGAACATCCCCTTGGAAACCTTGAAAATCTGTTTATTGTGGCAGATGGAATGGGCGGACACAAGGCAGGAGATTATGCTTCAGCCTATACAGTAAAGGCTATAGAGCGTGAGGTAGAGGCCTGTGAGGACAGAGCACCTGTTAAGATTTTAAGAGAAGCCATAAGCGTGGCAAACAGGGAAGTGTATGTAAAGCAGTCCACCGAAGAGGATTTTGCCGGAATGGGTACCACTACAGTTGCAGCAACCATAGAGGATGATGTCCTGTATGTTGCCAATGTAGGGGACAGCAGGCTGTATCTGATAGATAAGGCTATTACTCAGGTTACCAAGGACCATTCCCTTGTGGCTGAAATGGTGAGAAAAGGTTCACTTGATGAGACAGCGGCAAGGGTTCATCCGGATAAAAATATCATTACAAGGGCAATAGGAGCTGCGCCTAATGTGGAGATAGACTTCTTTGAAGTGGAGCTGGCAGCAGGCGACGTGATCCTGATGTGTACGGATGGTCTTACCAACATGGTGGATGACGATGAGATACTTCGAATAGTAAGGTCATCTGTTGATGTGGCGGATATGGCTGAGAATCTTATAAAAATGGCTAATCATAATGGCGGCAAGGATAATATAGGGGTTGTTATCGTTGAAGTGTGTGATGAGGAGAGATAAATGTTACAGGTAGGAACGTTTCTGCAGGATCGTTATGAGATCCTGGAATTAATCGGAAGCGGCGGAATGGCTGATGTATATAAGGCTAAGTGCCATAAGCTTAACCGTTTTGTTGCTATAAAGGTGCTTAAGGCGGAGTTTTCTTCTGATGCGGGCTTTGTGTCCAAATTCAAGGCAGAGGCCCAGTCAGCAGCAGGACTTATGCACCCTAATATTGTGAATGTATATGATGTTGGCGAAGAGCGGGGCATGTATTATTTTGTCATCGAGCTGGTTGAGGGAATTACCCTTAAGCGCTACATAGAAAAGAAGATCCGCCTTACCAGCAAGGAGGCTGTTTCCATTGCCATTCAGGTATCAATGGGAATAGAGGCAGCACATAATAACGGTATTATCCACAGGGATATTAAGCCTCAGAATATTATCATTTCAAAAGAAGGCAAGGTTAAGGTGGCTGATTTTGGTATTGCCAAGGCAGCTACAAGTAATACCGTGACAAGCCACGCAATGGGTTCGGTTCACTATACATCCCCCGAGCAGGCAAGGGGCGGATATTCCGATGCCAAGAGCGATATATATTCCATAGGTATCACCCTGTTTGAGATGGTTACAGGACATGTGCCCTTTGACGGTGAGACAACAGTTGCTGTTGCCATTAAGCATATTCAGGAGGAAATGCCTTCTCCAAGAGTATATGTTCCTGATGTGCCTATAAGTGTTGAACAGATAATAGCAAAGTGCTGTCAGAAGAATCCCGACAGAAGGTATCAGAATGTGGGACAGCTCATTAAGGACTTAAAGCATTCACTGCAAAGCCCTGATGAGGCCTTTGTTGTGGCTCAGGAGCCGGCTTCAGGTGAAGGTACCAAGAATATATCCGATAATGACAGGGCGATGATCCGTCAGAGCAGCATGATGTCAGGACCTGTTCATGATTCCCTGCTTCCAAACTACGGTCAGGGTCAGCAGAATATGGCAGGATCAGCAAGGGATGCTTCAAGGAACTCCCGGTATGAAGACAGAGAGGCTGTAAGAACACAAGGACGTTTATCCCCTGCCTACGATGATGAAGGCGATTATGGTGAGGAAGAGATTTTTGCTGCCAGAAGAGTAAAAAATCAGCAAAGACCGGATGTCCAGGAGGAATACAGAGATAAAAACGGCGGCAGGACTGCGGCTAATCAGAATAAGAAGGATAAAAACAGTAAGAATAGTCAGAAGACCGGCAAGGCAAACGGCAGAAAATATGATGATTTTTACGGTGACGAGCTTGAGGATGATGTAGATCCCAAGATGGAAAAGGCTGTAACCATTCTTATGGTTGTTGCGGCAATAATAATAACCATCATAGCTGTCATTGTTATCGGCCGTATATTCGGAGCCTTCTCCTTTGGGTCAGGCAGCAGTGACAGTGCTACAGAGCTTACCATTGAAACTTCAAGTGAGAAGATCACGGTTCCGAATGTAGTGGGCATGACTGTCACTGAGGCTTCTGATGCCCTTACCAAGGCAGGGCTTAAGGCTAACGCAACCTATTCGGAGTCCACCGAATATGATAAGGATTACATCATATCCCAGGATATAGAGGGTAATACCCAGGTAGATAAGGGTACTATTCTTAACCTGGTGGTAAGCAGCGGAAAGGTAGTAGGCGTTACCGTTCCCGATGTCGTAGGAAAGACTGAAGCTGAGGCCAAGGTGGCACTTGAAAATGAGGGCTTTACAATGCAGAAGCAGCTGCAGGAAAGCTCTGATGTGGAAAAAGGAAATGTAATATCCCAGAATCCTCTTGGTGCAACTACTGCAGCCAAGGGCAGTGCCATAACCGTTGTTATAAGCTCAGGCCCTTCAGAGGTCACGGTGGAAATGCCTAACCTTGTGGGTAAGACGGAAGAGGAGGCAAAGGTTCTTCTTGATGAGGCCGGCCTCGTTGTCAGAACCATTTCAGAGGATAATTCCGATACGGTTGAGTCAGGCAAGGTTATGTCACAGTCGGTGGCAGCAGGCGGAACTGTTGATGAAGGAACCGCAGTGGACCTTGTTATCAGCCTGGGTAAGAAGATAAGTACCTATTCCTGCACTGTTGATGTTGGTGCACCTACCAATTACATGGCAGGAAGTGATGCAATAATTGTGCTCATGGATCCAAACGGGACGGAGCTTAACAGGTATGGAACCACATCTTTCCCCTATACCATTAAGGAAACGGGAATATCGGATGTAACCAGCGGACTTGTTACCATTACCTATCTGTCCAATGAGGGAACCTGGGAAACTACAACTCCCACGGCAGTTGCCTTTACACCGGAAGGCTGATAAATGACTGGAAGGATAATAAAGGGAATCGGCGGATTCTATTATGTTTATACGGATGCGGGTATATATACCTGCAAGGCTAAGGGTGCCTTCAGAAAGGATAAGATCAAGCCTCTTGTAGGTGATTTTGTTGCTATTGAGCCTGACTATAGCTGTGAAATGGAGGCTGTAATAAGTGACATACTGCCGAGAAACAATGCCTTGGTAAGACCAAATGTGGCTAACATCGACCAGGCACTTATTATATTTGCTCTTAAGTCGCCGGAGCCTAACTTTGTTACACTTGATAAGATGATTTTACAATACAGGCTTCATAGCCTCCCCGTTATCCTTTGTTTTAATAAGGATGATCTGTCCGATGAGGCTTTTTCCGATAAGGTCCGGGCCGATTATTTAGAAAGCGGCTGCAGGATCATTATGACAAGCGTTGTAAATAGTCAGGGTATAGATGAGCTTAAAGGGAGTCTTAATGGTAAGACCACAGCTGTCTGCGGACCCTCCGGAGCCGGAAAATCATCCCTTATCAATGCACTCTCAGGCGGAGATGTAATGGAGACGGGGATAATATCAAGGAAGCTTGAAAGAGGTAAACATACTACCAGACACTCTGAGATACTTCCCCTTGGAAATGATACCTATATTATGGATACCCCGGGCTTTTCAAGCTTTGACCTTTATGATATTACAGCAGAAGAGCTGGCCGGAATGTATGAGGAATTTGACCGCTTTACAGACTGCAGATTTAAGCCCTGCTCACATACACATGAGCCGGACTGTGCCGTCAAGGATGGCGTAAAAAAAGGCCTTATATCCCAAATGAGATATGACAACTATGTGTATATATATGAAGAATTATTAAAGTCAAGGAGATATTAGCTATGATACTGCTCAGTCCTTCGATACTGGCTGCTGATTTTAAAATATTAGGGCAGCAGATGCAGCAGGTGGAAGCCGGTGGCTGCGATTATTTTCACTTTGATGTAATGGATGGGATATTTGTTCCCAATATTTCTTTCGGACTCCCGGTACTTTCGTCAATAAAGTCTGCAACGACAAAGCCTATGGATGTTCATCTTATGATAGAAGAGCCCCAACGCTATATTGACAGGTTTAAAGAGGCAGGGGCAGATATCATAACCTTCCACCAGGAAGCCTGCGACTGTATAGATGAGACTATTGACAGGATCCATGCTCTCGGACTTAAGGCGGGTCTTGCCATTAAGCCTGCAACGGACATTAAAGTGCTTGAGCCTTATATGGGTAAGGCAGATATGTTTCTTATCATGACGGTGGAACCGGGCTTTGGCGGTCAGAAATATATGCCCTCATGTACAGGAAAAATATCTGACTTAAGGGCGCTCCTTAATGAAAAGGGACTTGATACCGACATACAGGTTGATGGTGGTATCACCAAAGAGAATGTTGATGTGGTGCTGGATGCAGGAGCCAATGTTATTGTTATGGGCTCTTCAGTATTTAAAGGGGATATAAGTGCCAATGCGGCCTACTTTACGGAGCACTTTGCTTCCTATAAAGCATAGATTGAACCGACGAAAATGCTTGTAAACAGCCGAAAGCGCAGTCTTTAGGCTGTTTATCGATAATAAATATCAAATAAAAGAACAAGGTAACGAAATGAAAAATTATATTAAAATAGCCCGCCCCGATCACTGGGTCAAGAATGCATTTATACTGCCGGGCGTGGTAATAGCAATACTCCTTACTGATTTTACCTTTACGGGAAATTTTATCGTAAAGCTTATAGTGGGCTTTATGGCTACCTGTTTTGTGGCTTCTGCAAATTATGTCATAAATGAGTGGCTGGATGCGGAATTTGATAAATATCATCCTACCAAGAAGTTTAGACCCGTTGTATCTGAAAATATGAAATTTTCCCTTGTCATGCTGGAGTATGCAGTACTTATTGTACTTGGAATAGGACTGTCCCTTTATGTGGGGAAAATGTTCCTTTATATGGAAATATGGCTTCTTATTATGGGAGTGCTTTATAATGTTAAGCCTATAAGAACCAAGGATATTCCTTATCTTGATGTGCTGTCGGAGTCTATCAATAATATGATAAGGCTGCTGCTGGGATGGTTTATAGTGACCAGCTCTTACCAGCCGCCCATAAGCATACTTATAGGCTACTGGTTTGCCGGAGCCTTCCTTATGGCTACCAAGAGATTTGCGGAATACAGGATGATAGGAGACCCTTCCGTTGCGGGACTTTACAGGAAGAGCTTTATCAAATATACGGAGACTTCCCTTCTTGTTTCCTCCTTCTTTTATGCAATGTGTGCCACCTTCTTTATAGGTGTGTTCATGATAAAGTACAGGATAGAGTACATACTGGCAATGCCTTTTGTATTTGGCCTTTTCTGTTTTTATCTGGCAATTGCCTTTAAGCCTGATTCGGCTGTTCAGAAGCCGGAGAAGCTTTACAGGGAGAAGAAACTTCTGGCTTATATAGCGGTGCTTATTGTCATTCTCGTGATCCTGACCTTTATTGACATTCCCATGCCCTCCTACTGGGTTAATCCGGAAATCTTAGGAGTATAGCTTGAAGAAAAAATTTGATGAGTACAGTCTCTATGTATTTGATCTTGACGGCACCCTTTATGATCAGCCGCGCCTTAGGCTCGCAATGGCTAAAAGGCTTATAGGCTACTATTGTTTACATCCATTTAAGATTAATGAGCTTTTTCTTTTGATGGCCTTCAGGAAGAAAAAGGATGCCTGGACTGATGAGGCGAAAAATATGTCAGAAGAAGACGGAGCCGCGGGAACAGGTGCCGGTAATAAGGACGCCCTGAATCGGGGCGAAAATATCAGCATAAGCCCGGTGGACCTGGCGGTAGTAAGGGCACTTTCAAAGGAAAGGAACGTCCCTGTGGACAGGCTGGCAGCTATTGTTAAAAAGTGGATATATGATGATCCCTTAAGTGCTCTTTATGCTGCAAGAGACGAAGAGCTTATAGGTGTTATGGAAAGACTTCGTGAAGAGGGTAAGAAAGTCTTGATACTGTCGGATTATCCGGCTGTAGATAAGCTTAAAGCTTTAGGAATCTTAGCAGATGGAGTTTACTGCTCGGCAGATGAGAAGATAGGCGCGCTTAAGCCTTCACCTAAGGGGCTTATGGTCATAGCAGATGATTTTTCTGCCGATAAGGCAGATATGATTATGGTTGGTGACCGTCATGAGAAGGATGGGGCAGCAGCTGAGAATTTTGGCTGTGACTATCTTATCCTTAACAGGCATATAAATAAACGAAAAGGTTCATACGAAGGTATGAGGTTATAATAAAGAATGAGTAAGATTTCAATAATAATTCCCGTATATTACAATTCAGATACCCTTATGATGCTCTATGAGGATATGAAGGAGAAAATCCTTAAAAAAATAGGGGACTATGAGCTGGTATTTGTGGATGACGGTTCAGGAGATAATTCCTGGGAGGTCATGAATCAGATACGTGACCTTGACGAAAATGTTAAGTGCATCCATTTATCACGAAATTTCGGTGAACATGCGGCAATTTACGCAGGACTTTCCAATTGCAGCGGCGACTGTGCCGTTACAAAGCAGGCTGACCTGCAGGAGGATTCAACCCTTATCCTTGATATGTATGAGAGCTGGAAGAGGGGCAATAAGGTTGTTATAGCCGCAAGGGCCGACAGGGACGAATCGGCTGTTAAGAAGTTTTTTGCCAATATGTATTATGGAATTGTCAGAAAGGTCATTGATCCCAATATGCCCAAGGGCGGCTTTGACTGTTATCTTTTGGACAGGGCTGCAATAGAAGTAATCGAAAAGATGGATGAGAAAAATTCAGCCCTTACCCTTCAGGTATTATGGATGGGCTTTAAGTCTGAGGTCATATATTTTCACCGTCTTGACAGGGAAGTGGGCAAGTCCCGCTGGACCTTATCCAAGAAGATAAAACTGGCAATGGATTCCATGATGAGCTTTTCATATTTTCCCATTAAGTTTATGTCGGGGATGGGAATGGTGATGGCTTTTCTTGCCTTTATTTGGATAATTGAGGTTATCTGTGAGTACTTTATCATAGGAACCCCAATAGCCGGCTGGCCATCACTTATGTGCCTGGTACTTTTTTCGGCAGGCTGCATAATGCTCATGCTGGGTATCCTGGGTGAATATTTATGGAGGACCCTGGACGCTTCAAGAAACAGGCCTGTATTTATAGTTGAGACTGTTAAGGAAGTAAGAGCTGATACAGATGAAAAATAATTTTAAATTTTATTGTTTGCTCCATGCAGCTCTTGTAATATTTGCCCTTACAAGCGTTGCTTCAAAATTCGCTTCCGGTGCTGATTTTTTATCAGTCAGGTTCATATGCTTTTACGGCCTGGTGATATTAGGACTTGGGATCTATGCCGTGTTGTGGCAGCAGATCATAAAGCATCTTCCCCTAATAACGGCATATGCCAATAAGGCGGTTACGGTTATCTGGGGACTTATCTTCGGATATTTTATATTCGGAGAGAAAATCACAATCCGTAAGCTTATAGGCGCGGTGATAATTATTGCCGGCGTCTACCTGATAGTTACCGCAGATGCCATGGATGAGCAAAGTGGAAATATTCCGGAGGAAAATAAGTCGCTGTCAGAGAAGAAAGAGGAAAGCATGCAGGAGGATAGATCATGACCATATATGCCATCATTTTCTTATCCGGCGTTTTAGTATCGGCTTTTTCCCAGATCCTGCTTAAGACAGAGGCTAAGCGGGAGCATAAATCCTGGATATACGAGTATCTGAATGTGAGAGTTATTGTGGCCTATTTTCTTTTTTTCACGGCTACTCTTATTACGGTATATTGCTACAAGGTTCTGCCTCTTTCCATGGGAGCCTTGCTTGATTCCTGCGGATATGTATTTGTGACCCTTTTAGGCTATATTATTCTGAAAGAGAAAATTTCAAAAAGAAAGCTTCTGGGAATAGGACTGGTGCTTGTGGGAGTACTTACGGCATCCGAATTCCTGTTATGAGGTCTGTATGAAGGATTTTTGCAAAAAATACGGTATATATATTTTTTTCGCCATATGCTTTATTATCTGCCTGTTCAGGGCTTTTAAGGGCTTTTGCTGGACGGATGAATCCTTTTATTTTTCCACAACAGACAGGTTCTTTCGGGGTGATGCCCTTTTAAAGGAAGAGTGGTACCGCACACAGCTGTCTTCAGTGTTCTGCCTGCCCTTTTATGCCCTCTATGTGCTTATAACGGGAAGCAGCGCAGGAGTAGTGCTTTACTTTCGTTTTCTTTATCTGATCCTGTCCTTTACAGTAGCCTATACTGCATACAGAATATTTACTAAGGGATACCCCTGGCAGGTAGGGGCAATTATTGCAACACTTATTATTTTTTATGCCCACCTTAATATAACAAGCTTTTCTTACTATATGCTGTCCATGGATTTTCTGCTTTTGTCCATGCTGCTGATATATGACTATAAGAATACAGGAAAGGTGGCAGAGCTTGTTACGGCAGGATGTATATTTGCACTTTCGGTAATGGCAATGCCGGCTCTTGTAGTGGGCTTTATTGCTGTTATTCTTGTGCTTGCAGCAGTACTTCTTATCATGAAGTTTGTAAAGCTTCCGGAAAGTATTCGCAAACCCCTTGAAGAAGCTGATATATTAAAAAGCTGCTTATGGGTGATTTTAGGTATATGCATACCTGCAGTAATTTTTCTGATCTATATGTTTTCGAAGGTTTCAATATCCGAGATCATTGAGGCACTTCCGGGAATCATGGTTGATAATGAGCATGATTTTACCTATGGCTACTTAATAAGAAAATTTTTCCGGGCTATCAAGAGGTGTACGGCAGGTGGACCTATATAGGCTATGGGCTTATACTTTTAACCTTTGCCTTTCAGAAATTCCTTAAGAAGAAGCCTCTTGCGGATATTATTGTGGCCTTTGACTGCTGCTATTTTATTATCCTGGCGGTAAAATCATACGGACACACAGGCTATATCCAGGCGGCGCTTGTTTTGTTTTCCCTGCCTGTATTTTTCCTGTCACAGAAGAAGAATTTAAGGCTCTTTTTCCTTTTTGTGACCTGGGGGATGATCCTGGCGGTAACATACTGTTTTACCTCCAGCGATTTTCTTTATGTTATGGCTATCGGTTTCTTTATAGTTGCCATAGCCTGCATATGCTTTATGTATGATTACGTGGCAGGAAGCGGCACTTTTGAGCCGGGCGTTTCAGAAGGTGAGAGAGGATACTTTAGAGGTATTGCAAGGATAGTTGCAGTTTCTCTGTCCCTGATTGCCCTCTACTGCGCCTGTGTGACGGTGGGACTGAGACTGTCGAACGTATACAGGGATGCACCCCTGTCTGAACTTAGCTGTAAGATAACAAAGGGTCCGGGAAAGGGACTGTATACTACCAAAGAACATCTGCAGCAGTACAATGAGATCTGCGATGTGATAGATGAATACGCAGACGGTGAAGGCCGGGTATTATTTTCAAAGGTATGCCCCTGGGGATATCTGTATTCAGGTATGGGTTGCGGTTATCCTACAACCTGGAGGGCAACAGCCTACAATGCGGACCAGCTGGAGAGCTTCTACAGCCTCAACCCTGATAATTACCCTGACGTTATCATAGTGCTTGATGAAGAGTACGGCTCTTATGATGCAGCGGGAGATGTGGAAGATGACCACAATCCCAATCTTGATGAGATGAATGACTACTGGAAGGACTACATCCGGGACAGGGGCATGACGGAGATACAGGTGTCCTGCGGTAAGGTATATACCACTAAGTAATCAAACAGCCGAAAGCGAAGTCTTAAGGCTGTTTGCCGATAAATTTGGCTAATTTTTTGCTAAAAACAAAAATAGAAAAG
>R07__coassemble_717_pt1 | contig 10486 bp, 9 predicted proteins | sample R07__metabat2_low_PE_045 | metagenome-assembled genome bin R07
CACCTGTAGATGCTCAGTAATCAAAAATATTGCCTGCGGGCAAATTTTGATCGAAAATTGCAAAACAGTTTTCGCATAAAAATTAAAGTTTAATAAAGAATAAACGGAGGACAAAAAAGTGGATTTTACATTAAGTAAAGAGCATGAAATGGCAAGACAGCTTTTCAAGGATTTTGCCGAGAACGAAGTTAAGCCTCTTGCACAGGAAATTGATGAAAATCACAGATTTCCCAGAGAGACTGTTGACAAGCTTGCAAAGTATGGTTTCTTAGGTATTCCCGTACCCAAGGAGCTCGGCGGACAGGGCTGTGACATTCTTACATATGCTATGTGTGTAGAGGAAATGTCAAAGGTCTGCGGTACTACAGGCGTTATCGTATCAGCACATACATCTCTTTGTGTTGATCCTATCCTTACATTTGGTACAGACGAGCAGAAGAAGAAATATATTCCTGATCTTGCTTCAGGTAAGAAGCTTGGTGCTTTCGGTCTTACTGAGCCCGGTGCAGGTACAGATGCTCAGGGTCAGCAGACAAAGGCTGTTCTTGACGGTGATGAGTGGGTTCTTAACGGATCAAAGTGCTTCATCACAAATGGTAAGGAAGCAGATGTTTACGTTATCTTCGCTGTAACAGGCAAGATTGAGAAGCGCGGCAAGATGATGAAGGAGATTTCAGCATTCATCGTTGAGAAGGGAACACCCGGATTTACCTTTGGTACAAAGGAAAATAAGATGGGTATCTGCGCATCATCAACATACGAGCTTATCTTCACAGACTGCCGTATTCCTAAGGAGAACCTCCTTGGACAGCAGGGTAAGGGCTTCAACATTGCAATGCATACTCTTGATGGCGGACGTATCGGTATCGCTGCTCAGGCTCTTGGTATTGCAGAGGGCGCTCTTGAGACAACAGTTCAGTACGTAAAGGAAAGAAAGCAGTTCGGTCGTGCAATTGCTCAGTTCCAGAATACACAGTTCCAGCTTGCTGACCTTGCTACAAAGGTTGAGTGTGCTAAGATGCTTGTATACAAGGCTGCTTGCAAGAAGGACGAATATGTCAAGAATCCTAAGATCTCATATTCAGTAGAAGCTGCTCAGGCTAAGCTTTGTGCTGCTGAGGTTGCTATGGAAGTTACAACAAAGTGTGTACAGCTTCACGGTGGTTACGGTTACATCAAGGAGTACGATGTAGAGCGTATGATGCGTGATGCTAAGATCACAGAAATCTACGAAGGAACATCAGAAGTTCAGCGTATGGTCATCTCCGCGAACCTTTTGAAGTAGGATAGACGCGAGCCGGATGGGAAGCGGCAATTCGAATGCTTGCATTCGAAATTGCAGATTACTAGACGGCAAGCGACATGCGACAGCATGGCGCGATCGAAAACGCGAAGCGTTTGAGATCTCGCGTCGTATACTAGCAAGTAAGTAGATTACATGCGACAGCATGGCGCGATCGAAAACGCGAAGCGTTTGAGATCTCGCGTCGTAAAAAGACGCGAAGGTCTTGCGAAGCAAATTGAGATCTCGCGTCGTAAAAAGACGCGGGCCGTGCGAATACCACAACAATAAATTACGAAAGGAAAATATAAAATGAAAGTTGTAGTTTGTATCAAACAGGTTCCCGATACAAAGGGTGGCGTAAAGTTCAATCCCGACGGAACACTTGACAGAGCAGCAATGCTTGCTATCATGAACCCTGATGACAAGGCAGGTCTTGAGGCAGCACTTAGATTAAAGGATCAGTACGGTGCAGAGGTTACAGTACTTACAATGGGACTTCCCAAGGCTACAGATGTTCTTCGTGAAGCTATGGCAATGGGTGCTGATAAGGCAGTTCTTGTAACAGACAGAGTACTTGGTGGTGCTGACACATGGGCAACATCAACAACTATCGCAGGCGCACTTAGAAATCTTGAGTATGATCTTATCATCACAGGCCGTCAGGCTATTGATGGTGATACAGCTCAGGTTGGTCCTCAGATAGCTGAGCATCTTGGTCTTCCTGTAATTTCTTATGCTCAGGAGATCAAGGTTGATGGAGATAAAGTAACAGTTAAGCGTCAGTATGATGACAGATATCACATGGTTGAGGTTAAGATGCCTTGTCTTATTACAGCTCTTGCAGAGCTTAATGAGCCCAGATATATGACTCCCGGTGGAATCTTCGACGCTTGCAAGGCAGAGATCACAACATGGGGCAGAGCAGACCTTAAGGATGTTGAGGATGGCAACCTTGGTCTTAATGGTTCACCTACAAAGATTGCAAAGGCTTCAGATAAGGTACGTAAGGGTGCCGGTGAAAAGGTTACTCCCGAATCACCTGAAGATGCAGTTGATTACATTGTTGGCAAGCTTAAAGAGAAGCATGTTATCTAATTAAAGTAAAGGAAAGGTGAATAATTATGAAAATGACTCCAGAAAAGATCGCTGAGTACAAGGACGTATTTGTGTTCGCTCAGCAGGTTGACAACCAGATCAGTGGTATCGCTTATGAATTATTAGGCAAGGCTAAAGACTTAGCTCAGCCTTTAAATGCTAAAGTTGTTGCAGTTCTTATCGGATCAGATGTTAAGAATCTTGTTGATTCACTTGCAGAGTATGGTGCAGACAAGGTTATCGTTGTAGATGATCCTGAACTTAAAGAGTACAGAACAGAGCCTTATGCTCATGCTCTTGCATCAGTTATCAACGAGTACAAGCCTGAGATCATGCTTGTAGGTGCAACAGCAATCGGTCGTGACCTTGGCCCTACAGTTTCAGCAAGAGTTGCTACAGGTCTTACAGCTGACTGTACAGTACTTGAGATTGGTGATTTCCCTATCAATCCTATTCCCGGTAAGGAACAGCTTCACAACCAGCTCCTTATGACACGTCCTGCATTCGGTGGTAACACAATCGCTACTATCGCCTGCCCTGACAACCGTCCTCAGATGGCTACAGTTCGTCCCGGTGTTATGCAGAAGATCGATCCTGTTAAGGGTGCTAAGGCTGAGGTTATTGAGTACAATCCCGGATTTACACCTAACAACAAGTATGTAACAATCAAAGAGGTTGTTAAGGCTGTATCAGATATCAAGGATATCATGGATGCCAAGATCTTAGTATCAGGCGGACGTGGTGTTGGCTCACCTGAGAACTTCAAGATCTTAGATGATCTTGCAGCAGCAATCGGCGGACAGGTTTCATGCTCACGTGCAGTTGTAGATTCAGGCTGGAAGCCCAAGGAGCTTCAGGTAGGTCAGACAGGTAAGACTGTTCGTCCTAATGTATACTTCGCAATCGGTATTTCCGGTGCTATCCAGCACGTAGCAGGTATGGAAGAGTCAGATATCATCATCGCTATCAACAAGGATGAAGATGCTCCTATCTTCGATGTAGCTGATTACGGTGTAGTAGGAGATCTTAACAAGATCGTTCCCAAGCTCACAGAAGAGATCAAGGCTGCTATCGCTGCTAAGTAATTTTTCTGAAAATCATGAAAGAGGTTCCGCTCGCGGGACCTCTTTTTTTGACCTATTTGACAGATTCGCTCGGAAAATGCACAATATAGTATACCTTTATTGCACACATAACAAGGAGAAAATCATGCGTATAATAGCACTTACAGGTAAGGGCGGCGTAGGCAAGACATCGCTTAGCGCAGCCATCACCCGCTGCCTTACTTATATGTACCCGGATAAGAAAATACTGGCAATAGATGCTGACCCCGCAGTGGGCCTTGCTGCGGTACTGGGCGTGGATGTGAAAAAGACAATAGATGACATCAGACGTGATATAATCGAAGGAGTGGAGAACAGTGACACTAAAAGCGTAGCCGAGCTTCTTGCTGAGGCAAAATATCAGCTCTATGATGCCATTGTCGAGCAGGACGGATACTCCTTTATAGCAATCGGCCGTCCGGAAGCGGCAGGCTGTTATTGTAAGATCAACTCCTATCTCAAGGAAGTCATAGCTCTGCTGTCAGAAGCCTATGATTACGTGGTCATCGACGGGGAGGCCGGAATAGAACAGGTAAACCGAAGGGTCATGGAAAAGGTGACAGACCTTATCCTGGTAACAGATGCCAGTAAAAAAGGCTGTGAGGTCATAAAGACTATTAAGAATGTGGCAGATGACCTTGTCATGTATGATAATGCCGGGGTTATTGCCAACAGGCTTCCTAATTCCGATATTGCAGCAAGGCTGGATCTTTCTGGCATGAAGCTTCTTTGTGCAATTACAGGTGATGATGACCTTGCAATGTGCGATATAATGGGAGAAAGTGTATTTAAACTGAGCCCTGACACGAAGATCATGCAGGGTGCAAAGCAGGCTGTTAAAGAACTTGGATTATAGATATGAAGGATTTAAAACATTTATTTTATTTTGAAAATCTGTTGGAAGAAGTTTACAACGAGGAAGTAAGGCGTGCTAAATCCGACGGCCTTATTGCCATAGGCTCGGTCTGCTCCCTTATTCCTGAGCCTCTTGTTAATCTTCCCGGAACCTTTGCAGTAAGGCTTCGTGCACCCAGGACAGGATCTATTGAAATGGGCTCTTATTACCTGTCCAGTATGCTCTGTGAGGGCTGCAGGGCCATATTGGAGCGCGCGATTGAGGGCGGCTTTGAATTCCTGGACTGCATACTTGCGCCCGATGCCTGCGCCCAGATGAACAGATGTGTTGAAAATATCGAAAGGCAAAAGCTTATATGCGGCGATAAATTTTTTGTGACCTATGCGGATGTTCCTATGAAGAGCGACGAAACGGCCCTCAGGCACTATGTGGGCCAGATGAAGGAGTATGTCCTTAAGCCTCTAAATGAGGTATATGGCATTGATACATCTGATGAGGCACTTCTAAAGGCGGTTAAGGATCACAATGAAATATGTGAGCTTATAAGGAAAATAGGTGACTATAGGAAGGAAGAAAAACCCCGTATAACAGGCTATGAATTTGCGGTTCTGACTTTGGCAACTTATGCCTGCCCTAAGGCTTATATCAAGGATAAACTTAAGGAAACACTTGAAGAACTTAAGGATAGGCAGCCTGATGAAAAGCAAAGCTACAGAGCCCGTGTGGCCCTGTTTGGTTCTGAAATTGATAATCCCCAGCTGATAAAGCTTATTGAGGATGCCGGGGCCCTTGTGGTGGCGGACAGGTACTGCCTTGGTTCCCTTCCCGGAAGAGACATCATAAGCCTTGATGAGAATGAGGATCCATTAACGGGAATCTGCCGCAACTATATGGAAAAGGGTAAATGCCCCCGATTTATGAATACGGAGAAAATACAGGAAAGGCAGGTCTATGCTGACCAGATAGCCCGTGAATATAAGGCAGAGGGACTTATTTACCAGCAGATAAAGTTCTGTGATTACTGGGGTTATGAGAGGGCAAGCGCTTTTCATATAATGAGAGAGGAATACGGCTACCCGGTACTGTCTCTTGACAGACCCTATGCAATAGGAACCGTGGGACAGTTAAGAACCAGAGTACAGGCCTTCTGTGAGAGCCTGGAAATAAAGAGACTTGCAGGCGACATTAAAAAAGCCTGATAAGGGTAGTAAGCCAGGAACTGATTTTATATAGACAAGAGGAAGTATATGGCAAAAGAAGTCGGGAAGACCCCGCTTGGACAATTTTACACAGGAAAAAAACCAAAGAAACGGCGTGAGTGGAGGGGAATTAAGGATACCTGGTACGACTATACCAGGTGGCTGATTTACTGGAAAACGCTTATAACCTTCATCATAAAGCCGCGAAATTTAAGGGGATTTTTAAGATATCGCTGGATGATGAATTATCTGGCCCTCCCTGATTATATGGACAGGCATACTGAAGGACAGCGTGGTACCCAGCTGCGCCTGACTCACAGGGCCTTGGGACTCATAGTCCTTGATATATGTGAAATGCTTAATAAGATATTCCGGGCGGATCCTGCCATAGGAAACGATAAGGAATTTAACAAAAAGATAGTCCTGTTTGATGAAAATATGATGAGTACCCTTATGGGCGGCTTTCCCAATCTTATCTGGCTGTCGGTTGAGGTTCCTGCGGTTTACACAAGTTCAATGCTGTCCCAGGAGGGCGTGGATTATTATGTGGACGTGACTCATGAATACGGAGTTCCTTCGGATGTGTGCCCAATGCCGGCGGCAGAGCTTGGTGTGGCCCTGGCGGATGATTTTCCCCTTATAGGGGTCTGTGCGGTTCAGTGTAATACCACCTGCGACGGTTCCCTAATGGGTAATGGTCTGGAGGCAAGAAGCTTTAAGATTCCTACATTTCAGCTGGCTGTTCCCATCAGGCACAGAGAGGAAAGTGTGCAAAAATATGCGGCTGAGGAAGTGGTAAATGCCATTCATTTCATAGAAAATCAGACAGGTGAGACCTTTGACTGGAATGCATTTTTTGACAGCATGAAGAGGTTTAATGCCGAAACGAGGGAGTTCCTTGAGTGGATGGAAATATCAAAGAGCGATTATCCTCAGATGATGGGAGTTACTCTAGCCCTTTACAGATATGGTGTATATCAGGCGGCAGGAGGACGTAACCAGCTTTTCCTAGACACAGATAAATGGATTACCGAAATGTGCACCAGAGCCTATGAAAATCATGAGATGGCAGCAAAAGAGTACAGGCACAGGGCAATGACCTGGGGCGTTCAGGCTGCCTATTATACGGCTTTTCCCCTGTGGCTCCTTAACTGCTGGGGAATAGTTCCAATAGCAGATATGCTGACTACGGTTTCCACTGAGATGATAAATACCGAGGATAAAGATCAGGCAATGCTGGACCTTGCCTATCTGTACGAAAATATGATTATGAGAAACCGCTCCAACGGAGGCTATGATACAGGCGTTGCCGCGCTTTGGCGTTACTGCGAGATGCTGAATATTGATATGGTCATAATGTATGTTCATATGGGCTGTAAATCCATGTCAGGCTACCACGGCCTGTTTGAGGAGGAAGCAAGGGCCCATGGCATTCATCTTGTGTGGGTTACCCATAACCTTATGTGCTCCCACGACGGTACCAGACGTGATATGCGTATGGAGGTTAACCGTTATATGAGGAGTGTTATGAGGGAAGAACCCATAGACCCCTCACTTGAGGATTTTGATGACAGTAAGTGCTGGTGAGGATTGATAAACAGGATATAAAGCGGAATAAGTAAACCTGTTTTATAAGATTATGCCTGTAAGTGTAATGCCGGGCAGGTAATAAAAATGTGAGGAAAATATATGAGCAGATATTTTGGCGGCTGTGATGCCGGAAGTACCTATACAAAATGTGTGATCCTGGATGAAAAAGGAAATATTGTCTCGGATGTGACTACAAGGAGCAGGATAAATCCGGTCCTTTCTGCACAGGCATCTTTAGAGGAAGCAATAAAAAAGGTGGACGAACTTAAGGATATCAAGAATCTTGCCTATCTGGTGGGTACCGGATATGGCAGGAATAAGGTTCCCTTCGCAGATGAAAATATATCGGAGATAAGCTGCCATGCAATGGGCGTACACCTGGCTGACCCTACGGTTAAGGCAATAATCGATATCGGTGGCCAGGATGTTAAGGGAATAGCTATTGATGATGACGGAACTGTGTTGAATTTTGCCATGAACGATAAGTGTGCAGCGGGCACAGGAAGATTTTTCGAAAATATGGCTGCTGCCTTTGAGATGAGTCTGGATGATTTTTCCTCTCTTTCACTGACAGCTAAGAATGTGATTCCTATTACCTCACAGTGTGCCGTGTTTGCGGAAAGTGAGGTCATATCCCTTGTGGGCGAGGGTAAGCCCATGGAGGAAATTGCAGCTGGCATTCAGATGTCAGTGGCAAAGAGGTGCTTTGTTATGGCTAAGAAGGCAGGTGCTACCGATTCCATTACCCTTACAGGGGGATGTGCCAAGAACGAAGGTCTTAAGCAGGCTATTGAGAAGGTACTTAAGATCAAGGTTAAAAATTTGCCCATAGATCCCCAACTTATGGGAGCCTTGGGAGCTGCCGAGTTTGCACGCAGGAAGGGAATGTGACGATATGTTTAAAATCATAGGAATAATACTGTTGATATTTGTTATCCTCTTTATTCTCAGCCTCATAATCTACTTCTTCAACCTGGATATGAAGTTCGCCTCGCTCTTAATAAAACCCCTTACCGCCTGGTACGACTGGTCTAAGGCAAGGCGCGACCGTAAGAAATAAGCAAAAGCATATACCTTTTTGCGGACATAATCCAATCGATAAGATTTTGAAAAGATTCCGACAGAACAGGGAGTTAGGAACTTTGTCAAAATCGTTCGATGGAAGTAAGCAATGAGACGATGCAGCCGGACAAATGTTGTGGCTTCGACCGAAAACAAGGGAATCAAAAAGGTATAGTCTTTTGCCGAGGTAGTTCATGGAGATACATGACAATGAAATAAGAAAACTGTATAGAACCCTGAATCTGACCTGCAAAATAAACGAGGCAAAAACCGGCGACGATGAGTCCCTCTGGCCTCTTAAACCTAAGGATGAGATTATCCTTAGGGGCGATATGGCAATCGAACTTGGGGGCGGACTGGCAGCAGGCCTTGGCCAGCAGCTCTTTACCTTTGATAAAGACCTTGTGCCGCAAAGCCGTGTACAGGTTATTGGCCCTGACATATCTGATATTCCTGCCGGGGACGTTAATTATGCCCGATTCACAATAGTGGGTCTTAAGCAAAATCTTATGGATGAAGCGGGGCCTGATAAGCTTTACGGGATCTTTAAGAAAATCGATTATCTGAAATATAACCTGTATCTTGAAGGCTGTGCAGTCCGGATTTCATCCAAGGCTTCAAGGGAAAGCATAAGGGTCAGCAGAAGAGCAAGGGATGCAGGCATTAGCCTTTTAAGAATAGGAAATACCCTTATAAATGAGTACCTTAAGCTGGAAGAGGTTGAAAGAGCAGCGGTAATATATGTCACCGGATTTTCCGGAAGGGGCAAGGACGGGACGGATATAGCCGGTACAGGCTACAAGGCAATTGATTTTGGCGTCCTGGGGAAAATAGCCTCAAGAAGCGAGGATATTACGGAATCCTATAATACCATCTTCAAGGGCCTTAATATGGACTGCAGCACCTGCGCTCAAAAGTCACTCTGTGACGAGATAGACGGTATGAAAAAACTGCACAGTGAGTATGCAGCAGTTAAATGATCGGGAAATGAAGCTTAAGACGCCTAAAGGACAGGGTTTACTTGACACTTATGCTATAAAAAGGCTAAAATTATATTTTGTGAATGGTTGAACGTTTATCCCTTTTGGTGACAAATGCCAAAGGAATGGGATGATCTGGAGAAAATAAATTTTTAGGAGGCTGTCATGGCAAAGAATTTTAAAGAATTACTTGCAGAGATCGATAAGATCCCCAAGAAAAAGGTTTCAGTAGCTGTAGCACAGGATAAGGCTGTTCTCGAGGCTGTTAAGGCTGCAAAGGAGAGAAACATCGCTGATGCTATCCTTGTAGGAGATGAGGATGAGATCAGAAAAATCGGTGCTGAGCTTAACATGAACATGGATGAGTATGAGATCATCGATGAGAAGGACATAGTAGAAGCTGCTACAAAGGCTGTTAGTCTTGTACATGACGGCAAGGCAGATATGTATATGAAGGGACTTCTTCCTACAGGTACTTTCCTTAAGAGCGTACTTAACAAAGAGGTTGGTCTTCGTACAGGTAAGCCCTTATCACATGTTTGTGTGTTTGAGCTTCCCGGCATTGACAGACTTCTCTTCCTTACAGATGTTGCATTTATTCCTTATCCCACACTTGAAGATAAGAAGTGCATGATCGATTATACAGTTGAAGTTGCAAAGGCTTGTGGCGTTGACACACCTATTGTTGCTCCTCTTGCAGCTGTTGAGACAGTTAATCCCAAGATGCCTGTTACTGTAGAAGCTGATGAGCTTACACAGATGAATAAGAGAGGCGAGATCACAGGATGTATCGTTGACGGACCTCTTTCAATGGATATTGCTCTTTATCAGGAGGCAGCTGAGGAGAAGAAGGCTACAGACCGTCCCGGTGCTGCTAAGGCAGACATCCTTCTCTTCCCGGATATTCATGCCGGCAACCTTGTATATAAGTCAATCGTACATATGGAAGACTGCAAGAACGGTAATATCCTGACCGGTACGAAGAAGCCGGTCATCCTGACATCCCGTTCCGATTCCAAGGAAGTCAAGGTCAATTCCATCGCTTTAGCGGCTATCGTAGCTGAAAAGCTCAAGTAGAGGTATATATGTATAAGATCCTTGTTATCAACCCGGGTTCCACTTCCACCAAGATCGGTGTCTTTGAAGATGAGAACCTCGTCTTTGAAAAGACTTTAAGACATTCCACCGAAGAGATCGCTCAGTTTGAAGGCATTGCCGATCAGAAGGATTTCCGTAAGGGCGTCGTACTTGATGCACTGAAGGAAGCCGGCATCTCTTTAGAATCTCTTAGTGCTGTAGTCGGCCGTGGCGGACTC
>R07__coassemble_789_pt1 | contig 9979 bp, 14 predicted proteins | sample R07__metabat2_low_PE_045 | metagenome-assembled genome bin R07
GGGAAAGGTAGAGGAAGCATAGAATGGATGATACAGTCATCAAAAGAATACCCCCGCATTCTACTGAAGCTGAAAAATCAGTTGTGGGTGCCATGATCCTCAGCAAGGATGCCATAGTTACTGCTTCGGAGCTTCTTGTATCAGATGATTTTTATTCAAAGCAGTATGGGATCCTGTTTGATGCCATGAAGGAACTTTACGATGAAGGAAAGCCTGTGGATATGGTTACCCTTCAAAGTAAGCTCAAGGAGCTTGATGCCCCTGACGAGGTGGCAAGTGTGGAGTTTATCAGGGACGTAATTGCCTTCGTTCCCACTGCTGCAAATGCCCAGCATTACTGTCAGATAGTGGCCAACCAGTCAGTGCTGCGCAAAATGATCAAGGTCAATCAGGAACTTGAAAATATGTGCTATCAGGAGCCTGATTCGGTGGATATGGTTCTTACAGAGGCACAGACAAAGGTTTTCAACCTGGTAAAGGGGCGAAACGCCGGAGAATACGTTCCCATCAGGCAGGTTGTTAAGAATGCCATTGAGAGGATAGGAATTGCAGCCCGTAATGACGGAGTTGTAACAGGTATTGCAACAGGCTTTACCGATCTTGATTTTAAGACCGCAGGACTGCAGCCTTCGGATCTGATACTTGTGGCTGCCCGTCCTTCAATGGGTAAGACAGCCTTCGTTCTGAATATTGCCCAGCATGTCTGCTTCAGGGACCATCTGGCAGCAGCCATATTTTCACTGGAAATGTCCAAGGAACAGCTGGTCAATCGTCTGCTGTCCCTGGAGTCCCATGTTGATTCCAAGAAGATCAGAAACGGTTCGGTAGATGCCAAGGACTGGGAGGGCCTGATAGAGGGTGCCTCGGTTATAGGCGAATCGGATCTTATCATTGACGACACTCCCGGAATAAGCATAGCAGAGCTTAGCGCCAAGTGCCGTAAATACAAGATGGAGAAGGATATCCAGCTTGTTATCATAGATTACCTGCAGCTGATGTCAGGATCGGGAAAGGTCCAGTCCACAGTGCAGGAGGTAGGAGAAATTTCAAGAAGTCTCAAGGCTCTTGCAAGAGAGCTTAATGTTCCGGTTATTGCTCTTTCACAGCTGAGCCGAGCTCCTGAAAAAAGAGATGATCACAGGCCCATGATGTCGGACCTTAGAGATTCGGGAGCCATAGAGCAGGATGCGGATGTGGTTATGTTCCTCTACAGGGATGATTACTATAATCACGAGACGGATAAAAAGAATATAGCGGAAGTAATAATAGCCAAGCAAAGAAACGGCCCCATCGGTACGACGGAACTTGTATGGATTCCGGATCTGACCAAGTTTGCCAATAAACAAAGAGATTAATTGTATCTGGACCCGTGCGGGTCTATAGCACGCAGCAGGAGAAACATGCATGGATAAGCCAAAACTTTACCGTAAGCGTATTATTCCGGAGGAAATAGTCCTTCTTGACAAGGACGAGGTCCTCTACCGTGATGGTGGTCACATCGTCACAAAATGGAACACCATCAAACCTAAGAAGATACTGCATCATGGCTGTTCCTGCTATTTTCTGGAAGAAGGCTACAAGGTCAGCAAATTCTACAGGGAGGATGGTTCGCTGATCTACTGGTATTGCGATATTATCAGCTATACCTATGACAGTGCGGAGGATTCCTATATATTCACGGATCTTTTGGCAGACGTGCTTGTGTACCCTAATGGCGAGGTCAGGGTGGTTGACGTTGGAGAAATAGCCGACGCCCTTACGGATAAGACACTTACGATCGAGCAGATGATCCCTGCACTGAGAAGTCTTGATAAGCTGCTGAATGTTATATATTCCGGAAACTTCGGAGAAATACAGAATAAGATAAATGAAATTGAGGCCGGCTGCAAATAGATTCTTGTCAGGCCTTAAGACGGACTGCCTTTAAGAGACAGTAAATGACAGTATGGATACCAAGTACCTTGAAATAGATGAAAATCATATAGATATGGATAAAATCCGCCTGGCCGGGCAGATTATAAAGGATGGAGGCCTGGTGGCTTTCCCTACCGAGACGGTCTACGGGCTTGGAGGAGACGGACTTAATGCAGCCTCTTCCAATAAGATTTATTCCGCAAAGGGTCGTCCCAGTGACAACCCCCTCATAATACATATAGCAAAGTTTGATGATCTATACAAAATAGCGGATGAGGTTCCACAAAGTGCTATAAAGCTTGCAGGCAGTTACTGGCCGGGACCCCTTACCATGATCTTTAAGAAGAAGGCTATAGTACCCCTTGAGACTACAGGTGGACTTAATACGGTTGCTGTAAGATTTCCCTCTCACAAGGTGGCACAGGAATTTATTAAAGCCGCGGGAGGATTTGTGGCAGCACCAAGCGCCAATTTATCGGGCAGGCCCTCACCTACAACGGCAGGTCATGTTAGAGAGGATATGGATGGGCGCATTGATGCCATAATCGATGCAGGCAGCTGCGATATAGGTTTAGAGTCCACCATAATTGATTTTACTCAAGGAATTCCCATGATGCTTCGCCCGGGATATGTATCCGAAAAAATGCTGAGGGATGTGTTAGGGCAGGTGGATAAGGATCCTGCAGTATTCGGAAATACATTAACGGATGCCAAACCCAAGGCTCCCGGCATGAAGTACAGACATTATGCTCCCAAGGGCAACCTGACAATTGTGTCAGGAGACAGGGAAGCGGTCATATCCTATATTAAGGACAGATTAAGCGAGACGAAAGATAGGAAAAAGGGAGTTATAGTCTGCCACGACTCTGTGGATGAATATAAAGCGGCTGATTTTATCGGAGATATCGGTGAGCGGGATGACGAAGCGACTATCGCAGCAAGGCTTTTTGACCTGTTAAGACGCTGCGATGATGAGGGGATTGAGGAAATATATTCCGAAGAATTTGATACTCCCCAGCTTGGTCTTGCTATCATGAACAGACTGATCAAGGCGGCAGGCCACCAGATCATTAAGGTGTGAAAACCGGGATGGTTTTGTGAAGTTTTAAAACCTGTGTTGGGATAAAAAGTATAAATGGCGATATGCCAACAAGTATATATATCAGGAGGACGAAAATGAAGGTTGCAATTGGTGCGGATCATGGAGCATTTGAAAGAAAGGCGGAGGTTATCAAACACCTCACGGAAAACGGACACGAGGTTAAGGATTTCGGAACCTATACCCCGGACAGCTGTGACTACCCTGCAATAGGAAGGGCTGTTGCCAACGCAGTTGCAAGCGGCGAATATGACCGCGGAATAGTAATGTGTACCACGGGAATCGGAATTTCCATAGTGGCAAACAAGGTTAAGGGAATCAGATGTGCACTTTGCTCAGATGTTACAAGTGCCAGACTTACAAGACAGCATAACGACGCAAATATGCTTTCCTTTGGTGCAGGTGTTGTAGGACCTAACCTGTCCATGGATATTGTGGATACCTTTATGAATACCGAATTCTCAAATGAAGAGAAGCACGTTCGCAGAATTTCCCAGATAGAGGAATAAAATATGCAGAACAGGGCTTGGCCCGGAATTTAAATAAAGGCAGGAAAGCCTGAAAATAAATTAAACATAAAATGAAGGATCAATAATGGGAGGGAACAACTATGTACAAATATCCTGAGTATGACAACATTTTCATCATGGATCATCCGCTTTTACAGCACAAGATCGGTTACATCAGACAGACCAGCACGGGAACAAAGGACTTCAGACAGACTATTGGTGAGATAGCAATGCTTATCTGCTATGAGGCAACAAGAAATCTGCAGCTTGAGGATGTTGATATTGAGACACCTATCTGCAAGACTACAGTCAAGCAGCTCAAGGGTAAGAAAATGGCAGTTATTCCCATTCTTCGTGCAGGACTTGGCATGGTTGACGGAATGCTCACGCTTATTCCGGCAGCAAAGGTAGGCCACATCGGATTATACAGGGATGAGAAGACTCTTAAGCCTGTTGAATATTACTGCAAGCTTCCCGAGGACTGTGATCAGAGAGAGGTATTTGTGGTTGACCCCATGCTTGCAACAGGCGGCTCATCTGCAGCTGCAATACAGATGCTCAAGGACAAGGGCTGCAAGAATATACATTTCATGTGCATAATTGCCGCTCCTGAAGGAATAAAGGCTATTCATGAGGCACATCCGGATGTTGATGTATATATTGGTGCTCTTGATGAAAAGCTTAATGATGTAGGTTACATTGTTCCCGGTCTCGGAGATGCGGGCGACAGGATTTTCGGTACCAAGTAATGAGTGATAAGAGAGAAGATTATATCAGCTGGGATGAATATTTTATGGGCGTTGCCAAGCTTGCGGGTATGCGGTCAAAGGACCCTAACAGTCAGGTGGGCGCCTGCATCGTCAGCCAGGATAACAAGATTCTGTCCATGGGCTATAACGGCTTTCCAAGGGGATGCTCTGATGATGAATACCCCTGGGCAAGGCAGGGAGAGGACCTTGATACCAAGTATGTCTATGTGGTTCACAGCGAGCTTAACGCCATACTTAATTTTCGCGGAGGCAGTCTTGAGGGGGCCAAGCTTTATGTTACACTTTTCCCCTGCAATGAGTGCGCCAAGGCCATAATACAGTCGGGTATCAAGACTGTCATTTATGACTGTGACAAATATGCCGATACATTTTCGGTCATGGCATCAAAGAGGATGCTTGAAAGCGCCGGAGTGAGCATTAAGAAATATGAGCGCAGCGGCCGCAGGATAGAGATAGAACTGTAGAACGGAGATTTTTTTATGCGACATCATCACAGCCGCAGGATAAAAAAGTACATAGCGTTTGTTTTGGCTTTTTCCGTTTTTATTTCTTCCTGGGTCCTTACTCTGGATGTTTGCGCAGACGAGAAAGAAGGGAGCACCCAGACAACCTCTGAGAAAATCAAGGAGGCTGAAGAACTTAAAAAGGAAACAGAGGAGATGAAGGAGGCCACCGAATCCAAAAAGGAAGGCCTTGAGGATCAGAAAGAGGTCCTTGAATCTTATCTGACGGAGCTTAATGACTCACTAACCGAGATCACTGAAAATATAAGTGACATAGAAGAAAAGATCACTGCCAAGCAGGAGGAGATCGACCTTGCCCAGGAAGAGCTTGACAAGGCAAAAGAGGACGAGCAGCAGCAGTATGAACTTATGAAACAGAGGATTAAGTTCATGTATGAAAAGGGCGAAAAATCACTGCTGACCACCTTTTTTACAGCCAAGAATTATGCTGATTTTCTCAATAAGGCAGAGTATATCAATCATATTGAAGAATATGATAAGAAATTATATGAAAATCTGATAAATATCAGAAAAGAGATAGAAGAGAAGGAGGCTGCCCTTCAGGAAGAGAAGGATCAGCTGGAGGCTCTTCATGATCAGGCTCAGACTGAGGAGGCTAAAGTAAATAACCTTGTAACCTCCACCAGCGGCTCAATTGCCCAGACAGACGGACAGATCTCGGCTGCGGAGCTTGAAACGGCAGCCTACGAGGCGGAACTTAAGGCTCAGGATGAAAACCTTGCGGCCCTTAAAAAGCAGCTGGCTGAGGAACAGGCTATGATTGCCAAGGCGGCTAAAATGTCCTGGAGGGATGTTTCGGAACTGTCCTTTTCGGAAGGTGACAGAGAGCTTCTGGCCTGTCTTATCTACTGCGAGGCCGGTAACCAGCCCTATACAGGTAAGGTTGCGGTTGGTGCGGTTGTAATCAACAGAGTAAGAAGTGCGGCATACCCCGGAACTGTATCGGGAGTAATATACCAGAGCGGACAGTTTTCACCTGTTGCAAGCGGCAGACTTGCCACAAGGCTGTCCCAGGGAGCGGATTCCTCCTGTTATCAGGCTGCAGACGATGCCATGAGCGGTTCCACACCGGTGGGAAACTGCCTGTATTTCAGAACTGTAATACCTGAGATCAACGGTACAATAATCGGTGATCACGTGTTCTATTAACTGTGGACATTTCAGGTACCATCATTTATAATATTTAATACTATATTCATGATTTTTGGGGAAGGCATTAGTGAAATATCAGAAGAATGTGATGCGTAGTCTCGCATATTTTTTTCAAGTCGGGATTGGCATGATTGTCCCGATCATGCTGTGTTTGTTTCTCGGAATGTTTCTAGACAGAGTTTTCCATACATCATTTATAGTAATTATTTTGTTTTTTGTCGGTGCCATCAGCGGCTTTAGGAATATTTTCCTTTTTGCCAAAAATAACAGCGGCAAAAGGTCATATCTGGGATCGGATTCGGACAGGAAGATTGATGAAATGGTAAGAGAAGCCTCTTCCTGCGACAGAGAGGATTTCGTTCAGAAAATGGACAGGATTTACAGGGAGAATATGAATGAACAGGCTCAGGATAATCCTTACAGAGAATGAAACCCTTCATGAAATGCTGTTGGGGATAGGTTTTTGCAATCTTCTCCTTCTGCTTATAGGTCTCATAGTATGTACAGATAAAAGAAGTGCGGCGCTGGGAGTTTTGATCGGATTTCTGGTGGCCTGCTTTTATGCGATACACATGGCGGTTACCATTGACGACGCCCTCTGCCTTGATGAGAGAGGGGCGGCAGCTGTTCTTCGCAAGAACATGCTGATAAGGTACGCTGTGGTATGCCTGGTTGTGGCGGCAATAGGGTATTTTAGATTTGCCAATCCCATCCTGTGTATTTTTTCCTGCTTAACGATCAAACCGGGCGCTTATATGCAGCCCTTTGTTCATAGTAAAATATTAAAAAGATCCGATGGAGCCGCTGACAGCGGGGATGCTCCTTCAGGACCGGAAAATGGAGGTAAGATAAGTGAATAGTATTCTTCTGTCCACAGACGGCATTGATTTTATGATCAAGGGCTTATTCTCTTATCAGTTATTCGGACAGACAGTCTGGATCACAACTACACATGTTTGCATGCTGATCGTAATGCTTCTGCTGATCATTTTTGCTCTATGCGCACATCATGTGATAGTTAACGCGGACCCCGAGGCAGAGCCCGGGACCTTTCAGAACATTGTTGAGCTTATAGTGGAGATGCTTGACAACATGATTGCCGGAGTTATGGGCAAGAATGCTACCAAGTTCCTTAACTACATCGGAACTTTGTTCATCTTCATTCTTATCAGTAACTTTTCGGGACTTTTGGGACTCAGACCACCCACAGCGGATTATGGTGTAACCTTCCCGCTGGGTCTTATTACCTTTGGTCTCATCTTCTACAACAAGATCAAGCATCAGGGCGTTGGTGGCTTCTTAAAGGGACTGTGTGATCCCTGGCCCTTCTGGGCACCTATCAATATCATAGGTGATGTGGCAGTACCCATTTCAATATCCCTTCGTCTTTTTGCCAATATATTGTCAGGAACAGTAATGATGGCTCTTGTATACGGACTCTTATCCAAGATTGCCTGGGGCTGGCCCGGAATACTTCATCTGTACTTCGACCTCTTCTCAGGAGCTATCCAGACCTATGTATTCTGTATGCTGACAATGACCTATGTTAATGATGCCATCGGTGATAACTGATAGGCAGGTCAGATAATTAAAGGTAACAAACGATAGATTACTATCGATTAAGTTATAATTTTAAGGAGGATATGTTTTATGAACATTTCAGGTGAAGAGTTTATTTTCGGTTGCTCAGCAATCGGTGCGGGACTTGCGGTTATCGCAGGTATCGGCCCCGGTGTTGGTCAGGGTATTGCAGCCGGACATGCTGCAGCAGCAGTAGGTCGTAACCCCGGAGCTAAGTCTGATGTAACATCAACCATGTTATTAGGTCAGGCCGTTGCCGAGACAACAGGTCTTTACGGTTTGCTTGTAGCAATGCTGTTATTATTCGTTAAGCCTTTTACGTGATTATTTACAAGCGAAATAATCGAAAGGAGGCACAGACTTGGATCAGATTTTAACAGGAGTGCTGTTAAGCGACGACGGTAGCATGGAGCGTCTGTTTGATCTTGATTTTCAGTTACTGCATGATGCGGTTATAACGGCGGTTGCCGTATTCGTACTGTTCTTGCTTATGTCTTATCTGCTGTTTAAGCCCACAAGAGAGCTTTTACGTAAGCGTCAGGAGAGGATATTAAGTGACCTCGACTCAGCTAAACAGGATAAGGCTGATGCAGCACAGATGAAGCAGGAATACGAAGGCAAAATGGCCGGAGCCCAGAAGGAAGCTGATGAGATACTTGCAACAGCTCGCCAGAAGGCAGTCAAGAATGAAGAACAGATTGTCGCAGCAGCAAAAGAAGAAGCAGCAGGAATCATACGCCAGGCCCATAATGAAGCTGAACTTGAGAAACAGAAAGCCGTTGATGAGGTTAAGACACAGATCATCGACGTTGCATCTATTATGGCAGGTAAGGTTGTTGCAGCTAACATAGACACAACGATTCAGGAATCTCTCGTTGAAGAGACTCTGAAAGAAGTAGGTGAGAGTACATGGCAAAGCTAGTTACAAAAACCTATGCGGATGCTTTGTTCCAACTGGCCGTGGAAGAGAATAAGGTTGATGACATCTATAAGGAGGTCACAGACCTTAAGGCAATCCTTGATGAAAATGAGGATATTGCCAAGATCATGAGTCATCCAAGCGTTGACAAGAACGAAAAGCTTAAGATGATAAAGGATATTTTCTCGGGCAGGGTTTCAGGTGAAGTGTGCGGATTTCTCCACCAGATTGTTATGAACAACAGGTATGAGGAGATTGACGGCATCTTAGACAGCTTCATTGATGAGATCAAGGAATATAAGAAGATCGGTGTCGCATATGTGTCTACACCGACCGCTCTTACAGATGCGCTTAAGGCGCAGATAGAGAAGAAACTGCTTGATACAACTGATTATGTTTCAATGGAAATGAATTACCAGATCGATGAGAGTCTCATCGGCGGTATGAAGATCCGTATCGGAGACAAGGTTGTAGACAGCAGCATATCTACGAAACTAACTGAACTTGCGAAGCAGCTTCGTAAGATTCAGGTTAATACTATTTAGAAAGGTGACAAGATCCATGAATTTAAGACCAGAAGAAATAAGTTCAGTGATCAAGGATCAAATTAAAAGATACGCAGATTGTCTCGAAGTATCTGAGGTTGGTACTGTCATCCAGGTTGCCGATGGTATAGCACGTGTACATGGTCTTGAAAAGGCTATGCAGGGTGAGCTGTTAGAGTTCCCCGGCGAGGTATACGGAATGGTCATGAACCTTGAGGAGGATAACGTTGGTGCGGTTCTTCTCGGTGCAGGTACCATCAGTGAAGGTGATACCGTTAAGACAACGGGTCGTGTTGTTGAGGTTCCCGTAGGAGATGCAATGCTTGGTCGTGTTGTTAATGCTCTCGGACAGCCTATCGATGGCAAGGGACCCATTCAGACTGACAAGTATCGTAAGATTGAACGTGTTGCAAGTGGTGTTATCACAAGAAAATCAGTTGATACTCCTCTTCAGACAGGTATCAAGGCTATTGATTCCATGATTCCTATTGGACGCGGACAAAGAGAACTTATCATTGGTGACAGACAGACAGGTAAGACTGCCATTGCCATTGATACGATCATCAACCAGAAGGGCCAGAACGTTAAATGTATTTACGTTGCAATCGGTCAGAAGGCTTCAACTGTTGCGTCTATCGTTAAGACACTTACAGAGTTTGGTGCCATGTCATACACAACTGTTGTAGCATCAACAGCTTCTGAGATGGCTCCTCTTCAGTATATCGCTCCTTATTCAGGATGCGCTATCGGTGAAGAGTGGATGGAGAACGGTGAGGATGTTCTTGTAATATATGATGACTTAAGTAAGCATGCTACGGCATACAGAACACTCTCCTTACTTCTTCGTCGTCCACCCGGCCGTGAGGCTTATCCCGGGGATGTATTATATATGCATTAAATACATATTGAGCGTGCAGCAAGAAAGAGCGACGAGTATGGCGGGGGTTGCCTTACAGCCCTTCCCAA
>R07__coassemble_800_pt1 | contig 9912 bp, 10 predicted proteins | sample R07__metabat2_low_PE_045 | metagenome-assembled genome bin R07
ATCTGCCCCGCGAGGGGCAAATGGTTTTTAGTGCAACTTTTATGAAAAGTTCAGAATAAAAGATATCAGATGAAACCTATTTAGAAAAAAATCCGTAAAACCGAATAAAAATCCTTTACAACGGACAAACTATATTGTAAAATACTCCTATAAAGCAAAGGAGTAATTTGCCATGGGTTTTTATGACAATGAAGTAAAGCGGATCTGTGAGAATCTTCCCAGACTTTTAATCAAGGCCATCAATTCCATTTTTTCCAAATCATACGATGAGAATGGTGAGGTCGTGTATTTAAGCAAGGAGCAATATGCTGATCCCGGAGAGCAGCCCGGCTACATGGATTTGTATCTGGAGATTGAGAATAGCCGATATCATCTGGAGTTTCAGATGTTAGAGGACAACATGGCTCTACGTATGTACGAATACGCTGCAAGGGAGACAATCAAAGAGCTATCTATGGTAAGGAAGGACAAGCAATCGTCGAGGTATGAGCTTGATGTGGTCATGCCAAGGCAGGCAGTCGTATTTCTGGCTGGTGCAAATGAGGATGATTCTATACGGGTCAGACTGACTTTGCCGGATGGCAATAAGACAAGCTATAGTATCCCGTGCATATCCGCGGCGGTTTCGGTGGATGTTTTGACGGATGAGGATTTGATTTTACTGATCCCATTTCAACAGGTCCGGCTTAATGATTTTATGAATCATATTAAGCTACGCCCAATTGACATCAAGAAGCAAACGGCTAAGCAGTTAGTCGAATTAAAGATCCTGGCAAAATCGAAATTGGAAAAGCTTGAACAGGATGGTATAATTTTCTCAGATGAAAAGGAAGTGTTATCAGAGACAGTAGATAACATAGACGAATATATACTGGAAAAAGACGCGATTGTTTCCAAGGAGGTGCTTGACATGGGTGATGAGGGATATGTAGCATTATCTGATAGACTTAGGGCTCAGTTTAAAGAAGAATACAGAGAAATAGGCTTGGAAGAAGGCCGAGAACAAGGCTTGGAAGAAGGCCGAGAACAAGGCTTGGAACAGGGCCGAGCAGAAGGCCGAGCAGAAGGCCGAGCAGAAGGCCGAGCAGAAGGCCGAGCAGAGGTTATACTCAGCATTCTTTCGAAGGGACATACGGTAGAGGAGACGGCAAATCTTATTGGCGTATCAGTTGCAGAGGTTCAGGGAATATCCGACAAAGCCTTAGTACTTAATTAAGATGAACGTAAGCGAAAATATATTCAGAATCCTAAAAGAAAAACACATGACGCAGAAGGAATTCTCCAAGCGTACCGGTATTGCAGAAAGTACTATTAGCGACTGGAAGACTAAGGGCAATATCCCTCAGTCCGACAAGATTCAGACAATCTGTGAGGCGCTCGAGATAAGCCCATACGAGCTTTTATGGGAAAAGGAAACAAGGCGTGATGATGCGGACGTGTACATAGTGGATAAAACTACTGATGAGGGACGGATTATATCCATTGTCAGGAACATGGATGACAGATCGGTGCAGAGGATTCTTGGATATTTGCTCGCAATGCAGGATTTTAATAAAGATAATCACAATGAAGTAAAAAGTGGGGAATGATTTTTCATTTCCCACTTTATGTTATAGCTCGGAGCGCCGGATGCCAGACATTAAAAAATCCCTGAAGTTCAGGGATTTTAAATAAACTTTATAGATTTAAGAGTACTGACTATCGCTGGAAAGCATCGGCAGGATATATTTCGCGTGTATTATCCTCGAATTTAACACGATAGAGCCAATAGCCACTGGCGTCAATCACAGAAGTAATTGTACCGGGTCTTGTATCAGTATGAAAGGTTGTTGTAAATACATTTACCTTGTCGCCCTTTTTATAAAATGGTTTTCCTAATGCATGCTCTTTAAAGTAATCACCGGTATTGCCGCCGCTTATGCTGTCCAGTGTCTCATTATCAATCTCATTCCCGTTAAAATTAATATCTTTCATATTGTTTTCCACTTTCTTATCCTCCAAATATAAATATTAAATTCGTTTTCGGCTCCCGCCTTGCTCGTATGTCTGTATATTATACTATCTACTGTTGCAATACCTTCCTGCCACATAAATTAAAAGTGCAGAAAAACACCTCTTTGCACATAGCCTGAAACCATAGTATAATTAACAGAATAATCTGTAAAATCATAAGCTAAGCTATAAGAGGTAGTAAATATGCTTAACAGTAAGAGTCTTAAACAAATAAAAACAGTGGTTGCGGCGGTTCTGCTGCTGCTCATGCTGATCTTTCTTATATGGGTAAATGTCAGCGAGATCAAAAAGGGTAATGCCACAAACAGAACGGTAGCAGGATCAACCTTTAGGAATGTGACATATTTTAATGATTTTTCGCTCAAAACCTTTGAAGGGGATGATTTTTCCAATAAGGATTTCGAGGGCTATGATGTTATCGTGGTAAATGTCTGGGAGCCCTGGTGTACCTCCTGTCTTAAGGAAATGCCTGAGCTTGATGAGATTGCGGCAGAATATAAGGATAAGGGCCTGCTTTTGGTGGAACTGCAGGGTATGGCTTACGATGATCCTGATGATGTCCAGCTGGGATACGATGAGATCGGTGATCTGGAGGTTACGCTGACGCAGCTACTGGCAGATGAGAAATTCTCAGAGGAAGTGCTTCCTTATCTTAATAACTCTTTCCCGGGAACTTTCGTGCTTGATCCTGATGGCAACATTCTTGACTTTACAGCAAGCTCCAAGTCCAAGGCAGACTGGATGAAATATTTCGACGGTTTCCTGCCCCAGGAGTAAGACGAAATAATATGTACCTTCGGACCTTAAGTCTGCTGTACAGGTACATGCTTGACCGGTATATTACACAGGATATGTGGCGTGATATAGCCGGAATCATTTAAACAATATATGAACAAATAAATAAACAGAAGATAAGATCACACGGAGACGAGCATGGACAAGAAGACGAGAATAATTCAGATAGCGGTATTTGCAGTGGTGGCAGTGATGTTCGTTGCAGGCGCCATATCCCCTGAAGTGGGAGTGGTATTTAAGAAGGCAACCAACATTTGTCTGGAATGTATAGGAATAGGTGGCTGATATGGATGCAAAGAAACAGAGTAAATTCAGATTAATAGTACAGGCCATAAGCTTCGCCTTTTCAAACGGCTACGTAAACGGCTGGGTCCACGGCAAGATCTATACGGGAGATGCCAAGAAAATATGTCTTCCGGGACTGAACTGCTATTCCTGTCCCGGTGCGGTATTTGCCTGCCCCATTGGAGCCCTTCAGTCGGTATTCGGAGCAAGAGGCTATAAGTTCTCCCTTTATGTGCTGGGCTATATAGGCCTTATCGGAATGTTCTTTGGAAGAGCCATATGCGGATGGGTATGTCCTTTCGGTTTCATACAGGACCTTTTATATAAGATCCCTTTATTTAAGAAGATCAAGAATCTTCCCGGCCACAAGTTCCTTAAGTATTTAAAATATGTGATCCTGGTGGTGTTCGTAATCCTCTTGCCTTCCCTTGTGGTTGGAAAATCAGGAGCCGGTTCACCCTGGTTCTGCGAGTATATATGTCCTGACGGAACACTGCTTGGCGGTATTCCTCTTGCAATTGCAAACGCAGATGTAAGAGCAGCAATCGGCTGGAGATTTGGCCTGAAGATGGGTATCCTGGTTCTTATTGTGATCCTGGGAATTAAGTCCTACAGACCTTTCTGTAAATATGTGTGTCCTCTTGGCGCCCTTTATTCGCTTTGCAATCCCATATCCTTCTACAGATATGAGGTTGACCATGACAAGTGTGTCAGCTGCGGACTGTGTCAGAAGGCCTGCAATATGGACATCAAGGTTTATGAGACACCTAACTCGCCTGAGTGTATCCGCTGTGGCAAGTGTAAGAGCGTATGTCCAAAGAAGGCGATCACCTCTACCTTTGACAGGATAGAAAACAAGATTGTGAAAAATGAGCAGGCGTAATTTAATAAGTGCATTTATCTACTGCAACAGATTCCTGCTGCAGTAGATTTTTATGTGTGCAGGGTGTGGCAGAAGGGAACTCCATACTGTACAACATATAAAATAAAACGCATAGAAAAAGGAGAGTATAAACATTATGAGAGAGAGCGGAATTTTATATCCCGTATTTTCACTTCCGTCAAAGTTCGGAATAGGCTGCTTTTCGAGGGAGGCATATGAATTTGTTGATTTTCTAAAATCAGCAGGTCAGGGCTACTGGCAGATCCTTCCCGTAGGGCCTACAGGCTTTGGCGATTCACCCTACCAGCCATTTTCAGCCTTTGCAGGCAATCCCTATTTTATCTCACCGGAAAAGCTCATAGAGGAAGGACTCCTTACCTGGGATGAAGCTAATAGTTTCGATTTTGGCTCTGATCAGGAAAGAGTGGATTATGGAGCTCTTTACAACAACAGATTCAAACTTTTAAGAGCTGCCTATAACCGATTCAAGGATGAGGAGCGGGCAAAAGAACAGGAATACAAGGATTTTGTTAAGAAAGAGACCTTCTGGCTGGAGGACTACTGCCTCTTCATGGCGCTCAAGGATAAGTTTGAGGGAGCTTCCTGGCTTACCTGGGAGGATGATTACAGGCTTAGCGAGGAGAAGACTATTGCCAAGGCAAGGAAGGAGCTTGCAGACGAGATTGATTTTTACAAATTCCAGCAGTATGAATTTGATAAGCAGTGGACTGCTCTTCATAAGTACGCCAAGGATAAGAACATCAAGATCATAGGTGACATTCCCTTCTATGTATCTCTTGATGGCGCGGACGCCTGGTCCCATCCGGAGGCCTTTCAGATGGATAAAGACCGTAAGCCCACAGTTGTTGCAGGCTGTGCACCGGATGCTTTTTCAAGGACCGGCCAGCTCTGGGGCAATCCCATATATGACTGGGAGAACAGGAAGGCTTCAGGCTATGACTGGTGGATGAAGAGGCTGGCAAGAAGCTATGAGCTTTATGATGTGGTAAGGATCGACCATTTCCATGGCTTTGCCCAGTATTATGCAGTGCCCTATGGGGATGAGACTGCAGAAAAGGGCCAAAATCACAAGGGTCCCGGCATGGACTTCTTTAAGGCTGTTGAGAAGAACTTCGGTGATCTTTCGGATTTTAAGATGATAGCAGAAGATCTGGGAACTGTTACGCAGGAAAATCAGCAGCTTCTTACTGACAGTAAGATTCCCGGAATGAAGGTGCTTCAGTATGCTTTTACAAGCTGGGATTCAGTATATGTTACTCACAGACATACATCGCACTGTGTTGTATACACAGGCACCCATGACAATACCCCTTCAAGAGCCTGGATCGAAGAGATCGGGGATGGCGACAGGGATTTTGTAAGACGCTATGTTAATTCCATGAACACGGACTATGGTGCTTTTGTATGGGATTTCATAAGGGAGGCATACCGCTCGGTTGCCGACCTTTGTATCATACCTATCCAGGACTACCTGGTGCTGGGTAAGGAATCCAGGATCAACTGTCCCGGAACTGCAGATAACAACTGGCAGTGGAGGATAAAGCCCAATTTCCTGTCCGGAGAGCTTGCATCAAGCATTAAGAGACTGGCTGAGACCTACGGCAGGATTCCCAGAGATGATGCATAGTAATATTAATTAGAACGCACATCTGTAAGCCGGATCTGATTTCTGCTGAATTGGTGGGCAGACAGATAGATATAAAATTAAACAATGGACATATTATAAAAAATGTTTTTTTGTGACAATTGTTAAAAAATTATCAAACTAAAGCTCATACCCTTGTGTATGGGCTTTTTTTGAAATATAATGACGAAAGCAAGGCTAAGGCTTTGCAAAATCCAAATCTTAGGATTGTAAAACTATCCGTATATGTCGTATGACTAAAAGGAGGAGATAATTGTGAAAAAGTTATCTGCAAAAGAACAGCACGAGCAGTGCATGAAGGAGATCAAGTGGACGCTCCTTGTAGTTGTCATCTGCTGTATCTGGCACGTGGCAACAGCGTTTTTACTTAACGGAAGCGGTGCATACCTTCTGGGAATGCCTGCCTGGTTTACGGTATCCGTATTCGGGACCATTGTCATTGCTCTGGTAGGAGTGTGGCTCTTGCTCAAGTTTGTATTTGTTGATTTTGAATATGAAGAGGAGGTAGAGGAATGACCAGTTCACAGATAACCATCCTCATTATATTTATAGTATATCTGGCTCTTAATGCAGTAGTGGGAATCATGTATTCCAAAAAGAGTGCTGAGCAGACAAGCACATCTACAGAGAAGAAGTTCTTTATCGGCGGCAGAGGCATGAACGGCCTTATCCTTGCCATGACCATCATGGCAACTTATACTTCTGCATCTTCATTCCTGTCAGGCCCCGGTGCTGCCGGAATGACTTACGGCTATGCCCAGGTATGGGTAGCTGCAGTTCAGGTTCCCATTACCTTCCTGGTACTGGGCGTACTTGGTAATAAGCTCGCAATTGTATCCCGCCGTACAGGCGCTGTTACAGTTGTAGGATATTTAAAGGCACGTTATAAGAGCGATGCTCTTGTTATAGCAACCAGCCTTCTTATGGTAGTGTTTGTCATCGCCCAGATGATCGGACAGTTCAGCGGCGGTGCCACACTTATATCATCCATTACAGGACTTGATCACGTACCGGCTCTTTTCATATTTGGTGCAGTTGTAATAATATACACGGCTTTCGGTGGATTTTCTGCGGTAGCAATTACTGATACTATCCAGGGTATTATCATGTGTGTGGGAACCTTCCTCTTCCTTTTCTTCGTGTTAAAGGCAGGAGGCGGTGTGGCAGGCATTGACGCAGGCCTTCAGGCAAGTGCCATAGCTGACACCTATGATAACCTCAACGCAGTATATTCAAATGGCGGACTCTTAAGCTACTGGGTACTTGTTGGATTTGCAACCTTGGGACTTCCCCAGACTGCCGTAAGAGCCATGGGCTTTAAGAATACCAAGAGCATGCACCAGGCTATGTGGATCGGTGCAATAACCTGTTCCTTTGTAATCGTGGGTATGCATCTTGCAGGCTGCTGGGCAGGAGGACTTTCCCTTGCAGCATCTGCACCTGAAGGATCTGATAATTTCATTCCTTACATTGTTCAGCAGATCATGCCTACAGGCCTTGCCGGAATATTCCTGGCAGCACCTATGGCAGCTGTAATGTCAACTGCTGATTCACTTCTTATCCTGGTGGTTGCTTCCATTATTAAGGACCTTTGGAAGGAATATGTTGTAAGAGACGATGCTGCAAAGCTTGAGAAATATAATAAGAACGTTAAGATGGCTTCAACCATCTGTACTGTAGTATTTGGTGTTCTGGTAATGCTGCTTACAATCGATCCGCCTAACATTATCTTCTTTATCAACATGTTTGCCTTTGGAGGACTTGAGTGTACCTTCCTCTGGCCCCTTGTTGGCGGTCTCTTCAGCAGACACGGTACTAAGCAGGCAGCAGTTGCATCCTCCATCGGATCTGTTGCGGTATATATTTTCTTCTGGGCACTTAACAAGTACGCCGGATTTTCCATCTGGGGACTGAACCCGGTTATCTGGGGTCTTTTGGCAGGCGGAATCCTCTACTTCGCAGTGGGCTATGCCACCAGCAAGAACGGCCTTGATCAGGATATTCTGGACAAGTGCTTCTAAGAGGCTTGGCTTGTAGGAGAACGAATGATTTTCATAGAAAAGAAAGGCAGGTCAATATGACAGGTAAATATATTAAGAAAGTCCTGGTTACAGGGCTGGCTGTTGGTACACTTCTTACGGGATGTTCCTCTTCTGCAGGACAGGCTGCAGCAGATGCGTCCGCTTCAGGCGAATTGACAGATGCCAAGCAGGGTGAGGATGCTGAAACAGAAACGGCAGCAGATGAATCTTCAGAGCCCGTGGCAATATCCATCGACAAATGCTCTCTTGGCAATCCTGTAGTGGGAGATCCCGAGAACCTTATATACGGCGGAGATCCTTCTGTTTTAGTGGATGGCGACACAGTATATCTGTATACAGGACACGACGCTTCAACAGATGATGAGGTAGCCAAGGCTACCTACAATATTCCCGAATACTTCTGCTATTCCTCAACGGATATGATCAACTGGAATCCTGAGGGAGTGGTCATGACCATGGATACCGTATCCTGGGCCAGCAACGATACCTCAGCCTGGGCAGCCCAGGTTATGAAGCATTACGACGAGACCGCAGGCAAGGATATGTACTATCTGTATTTTTGTACCTGGGACAAGACCGGTAAGCAGAGCATTGGTGTTGCAACCTCAGATTCACCTAAGGGTCCCTTCACTGATATAGGCGAGCCCCTGGTAAGAGGTGCCCAGACCAAGCCCGCAACCTCATCCTATAATGACATTGACCCTACAGCCTGGATCGAGACAGATGAGGAAGGCGTAGAGCACAGATATCTGGCATGGGGTAACGGAATATTTTATATCTGCCAGCTGAACGAGGACATGATCTCGGTTACCGATATTAACGGAGATGGCGATATCACCAGCGGCAAGGTTTACGGCGAGGACGATATTGTGGCTAAGACCACAGGCCTTGATTCCTATACAGAGGCACCCTGGCTTTACCGCAGACAGGACGAGAACGGCAATTACTACGGTGACTATTATCTCTTCTTCGCACACCAGTGGAGAGAGTGCATGGCTTATGCTACAACCGATGACCTTTTAAACGGAGAGTGGTCCCAGACTAAGCTTATCATGTATCCTACAAGCACCTCCAATACCAACCATATGGGCGTGTGTGATTTTAAAGGGGAAACATATTTTATCTACCATAACGGATCCCTTCCTAAGGGCAACGGCTACAGAAGAAGTGCCTGCGTAAGGAAGCTGACCTTCAACGAGGACGGTTCCATAGACCTTATGGAGGAGACAAGTGCAGGAGTTGGCGGCACTGCGAGTACAATAGAGAGCGCCGACGGCGCGAAAATCAGCCATGAGGGATATGTTAATTCGATAGCAGATTCCGACTATCCTTATGGTGATGTGAAGCTTGGAGCAGACATAGGTCATGAGGATGAAGATGCCCTCTGGGTCATCCGTCCCGGCAAGGCTGATATGAGCAATGAAACTTACGTATCCCTTGAGTCTGAAAACAAGTCAGGTCTGTATATTACAGGCAAAAAGGACGGCCCCTGCATCCTGTCCCAGGATACCAGCGCCAGCGAGGAAATGTACGAAAGACAGACCTTTGAAACTGTGGAAGGACTTTCAGACAGCCAGGGCGTATCCTTCAGGTGCGTACATTATGAGAATAAGTATTTAACCTTTGTTGATGGAGAGCTTACCCTTACTGACGGAAGTGATGCAGAAGCTGCTACTTTCTACATAAAATAAAATTTTGTTCTGAAATTGGTGTGTTTACCTGGATTTTACAAAAATCGATAAAAAGTAATATGCACCAAATTTGAATGAAAAAATTAAAATATTTTAACAAAAGTTAAATTAAACGTTGTAATTATGATTTTCTCATGATATAGTGTTAACACAAATTAAATATAGTGTCCGGCCGGTGCATCCGGCCGGCCTTAACATTTCAAACAATGGAAAGAGGCTTGCATTGCTTGGACATGACCTGCATATATATTTGCAGGTGAGGTTAACGGAGGTAATAATATGAAGTGCGTTAAGAGTATTCTTGCGTTTACTTTGGTTGCTTCGATGGGACTTGGTCTTACAGCATGTTCTGCTTCTTCCGATACAGCTGCCGATACAGCTGCGGATGCTAAGGCAACAGAAGATGAAGCAACAGAGGAAACAGCAAATGAGGAAACTGTTGTGGAAAAGAATTACAAGGTAAGTACATCGGATATTGCTAAGGCAGACATTTCTTCACCGGGCGTTTCAGTCCATGATCCATCTATAGTTGAAGAC
>R07__coassemble_808_pt1 | contig 9849 bp, 2 predicted proteins | sample R07__metabat2_low_PE_045 | metagenome-assembled genome bin R07
CCTCTACTCTTTCTATAAAGCTTGCAGAGTCATCACCTGTGGCATATATGATGTCCAGGCATGCCTGATCAAGAGCCACCGGATCATAGGATGCAAGTATGCCCACATCATGCATATCCGGTTCGCTTGCAAAGCCATCACAGTCACAGTCGATTGAGAGCCTGTTCATAACGTTTATATACAGAATACGCTGACCATTATCAAGGGCATCCGATACTGAAGAAGCTGCCTCTGCCATTGACATTAAGAAGGGATCCTGGTCATCATTTACCCATTCTGAATCGCTCTCACCGTGAGTATGGATCCTGAACTTGCCTGCAGACGAACCCAGTCCGATGGAGGTATTCTTAAGAGCTCCGCCAAAGCCTGCCATTGCATGTCCCTTGAAATGGGATAATATTATATAATCGTCATAGTCATAGAATTTTGAGCCTACCAGATTTTCCGTAAGGTAGGTTCCGCCTGTTACGGGCAGCCCCACTGAACCATCCTCATCTAAGATTACAAAGGGAGCTATTGCCGTATAGCCATGATCCTCCGCAACCTGATAATGCATGGCTGTTGCGCTTCTTGGTCCCGCGTAGGCTGTATTACACTCAACTATTGTTGCGTCAAGCTTCTCTACCAGATCCTTCATAAGTGCAGGATCAAGATAATTACTTGCAGGAGGTTCACCTGTTGAAATCTTAACCGCAACCTTCCCCTTAGGCTCATATCCTAAGGCATCATATACTGCCACCAGGCCCTCTGCACTGATATCTCCTGTCATAAATACTTCTGATCCGTCTGAATCTGTCATATGACGCATAGCCGACCAGTCAATAAGGTCTATCCCCTTGATATTTTCATCAAACTCAGCTGCAGCCTCTTTAGTAGAAGCCTCTTCTGTTTCTGCCTGAACTGACTCCTCCCCTGCAGCTGCTTCCTGTTCTGTTGTTTCCTCTGTAGCTGCAGTAGCCTCCTTAGTACTGCCTGTCTGACTCTTACTGCCGCATCCTGCCAATGCAAGTGCGCAGCAGACAGCCAGGGCGATAAGTGAACTTTTTCTTTTCATTTATTTTCCATCCTTTTTGGTCTGATCAAATTCTCCAGGTATCCCTGTAAAACTCTTTATCTTTAACTTTTACGCTGCCCTTTATCACAGCTGTATCCACATTGCCGGACGGGCAAGTGCCTTATAATTCTCGGAAAATATTGTGTATGAGGGAATGGATCCGTCTGCATATACAAGCTGTGCGCACTGATCGGTGCAGCCCATATCTCTTATCCACCAGGCTCCGTAGCCAACCTCATCCTCAGAGTATGCAAAGGGTCTTTCCTTAACCATTCTTTGCGTTACTACCCAGGCTTCTCCCGCTATTGCGTCTACGGTCGGCTGACATTTTCTGTCCTCCTCACTTTTGAAGTAGGTTTCCACATCCTCCTTTGACAAAACAAACAGCATATCCTCAGTGGAATTTCCTCCCTCCACCTTGCAGCCTTCTGCGTCAAAATCAGGATTTTCAAGCTGTGTGGGGACTATTTTTGCTGCCTCCTCATCAGTGAAAATCATGGGGAGCAGCTCCTCATTCAAAAATTCACGGATATAGCTTGTCTCCCATGTAACTGCTGCCTCATTTATGTTATAGAGCATAGGTGTAAGTCCGTACTTACTTATGACCAAAGCCCTGTTTGTCTCTTCGTCAATATCTAAAACCAGCCATTCAATAGGCTCATCTCCGTTATCATAATCTCCGTCCTGCTCAAAGGCTCCCATTGTAATGGTATCTCCGGCTTGTACGGAAGCTTCAGCCGCATAAACCGGAGCAGCATTTTGTACAATAATAATTGCCGACAAAGCAATTGCAAGTGATTTTTTCATCTATTAACCTTTCATTTCTGTGCTTTTTTAAAAAAACGGCATAGCCAACCCATGACTATGCCGTCTTAAATTTTAATTACTCTTCGTAATCCTCTGCACCTACGAGTACCGCTTCTTCCTCTGCATCGAAGTCTTCTTCTTCCTCATCAACTATGAGTTGATCAGGCTCTGAAGTGTCAAGCATAACATTACGATACTGCTTCATACCTGTACCTGCAGGTATCAGCTTACCTAAGATAACATTCTCCTTAAGTCCGATAAGAGGATCAACCTTACCCTTGATAGCTGCCTCAGTAAGAACTCTTGTGGTCTCCTGGAAGGAAGCTGCTGATAAGAAGGAGCTTGTTGCAAGTGAAGCCTTTGTAATACCCAGCATGATCTGTGTGAACTGTGCAGGTGTCTTACCTTCAGCCTCAAGTGCCTCATTAATGTCCTCAAGCTCGAGAGCATCTACTAAGGATCCGGGCAGTGTATCTGAATCACCGTTATCCTCAATACGAACCTTCTTGAGCATCTGACGAACTATAACCTCAATATGCTTATCATTGATCTCAACACCCTGGAGACGGTATACACGCTGAACCTCTCTGAGCATGTAATCCTGTGCTGCACGAACACCCTTGATCTTCAGGATATCATGAGGGTTAACTGAACCATCTGTAAGCTCATCGCCGGCCTCAATCTTAACACCGTTCTCGGTATCTGTGATCTTGGGACGTGAACCGTAAGGAATCAGGTATGTCTTGCTCTCGCCTGTCTCCTCGTTGGTAACTACAACCTCTCTCTTCTTCTTGGTATCATGCATTATGGCAGTACCTGCGATCTCAGAGATGATTGCCAATCCCTTAGGCTTACGTGCTTCAAACAGCTCCTCTACTCTGGGAAGACCTTGTGTGATATCATCACCGGCAACACCACCGGTATGGAAGGTTCTCATTGTAAGCTGTGTACCGGGCTCACCGATTGACTGAGCTGCGATAATACCAACAGCCTCACCGACCTGAACCATTTCACCTGTTGCCATGTTAGCGCCGTAGCACTTAGAACAGATACCCTTATGGCACTTACATGTAAGTATTGTACGGATCTTAACACCAATCTTTGAATCAACTATAGGTGTTCCCTCAGCATCAACTGCACTCTTAAGAACCAGGTCTACTCTTCTCGGAGTGATCATATGGTTAGCCTTTACAAGCACATTGCCGTTTGCATCCAAGATATCCTCTGCAGCATATCTGCCAAGAATACGGTCATGTAAGGACTCAATTGTTTCCTTACCGCTTGAGAATGCCTTTACATACATTCCGGGAATTTCTTTTCTGTTAATAGCACAATCCTGCTCGCGGATAATAAGCTCCTGAGATACATCAACAAGACGTCTTGTAAGGTAACCCGAGTCAGCTGTACGAAGAGCTGTATCGGAAAGACCCTTACGAGCACCATGAGCTGACATGAAATACTCAAGTACATCAAGACCTTCACGGAAGTTTGACTTGATGGGCAGCTCAATTGTTCTACCTGTTGTATCAGCCATAAGTCCACGCATACCTGCAAGCTGTTTGATCTGCTTGTTAGAACCACGGGCACCTGAATCGGCCATCATATATATGTTGTTGTACTTATCAAGGCCATCAATAAGCTCATCAGTAAGCTTGGCATCTGTAGCCTTCCAGGTATCGATTACGCCACGGTATCGCTCTTCCTCTGTTATAAGACCACGCTTGTAGTTACGTGAGATCTTCTCAACGGTAGCCTGTGCTTCATCAAGCATCTGCTGCTTACCTGCGGGAACGGTCATATCTGAAATAGAAACCGTCATAGCTGCTCTTGTGGAGTACTTATAACCCATTGCCTTGATATCATCAAGAACCTCTGCAGTCTTTGTAGCACCGTGTGTATTGATAACCTTCTCAAGGATCTTCTTTAAGTGGCTCTTGCCTACGTGGAAGTCAACCTCGAGCTTTAAGATATTGTCAGGATTCTCTCTGTCAACAAAGCCCAGATCCTGAGGAAGTATCTCGTTGAAAATCAGTCGTCCGAGAGTTGTCTTTATAATTCCGGAAACCTTGCTGCCATCGCTCATAATCTTCTCACGACGAACGTTGATTGGCTGGTGGAGTGTGATCTCCTGATTTTCATATGCAAGGAGCGCCTGATTCATTGTGTTAAAGTAGCGTCCAAGGATATCAACCATCTCACATACGATCCATCTCTTACGTTCGGGATCTATGCAGACTCTTATGAGTGTATCTCTCTCAATAGGCTCAGCCTTAATGGAATCAAGGCCCTTTCCTGCCTTAACGGCCTTGGCCTTAGCCTCCTGGTAAGCATTGTATGCTGTTATTGCCTCATTAACGAAGGAATCTCTTGTCTCTTCTCTTGCTACCTTATCTCCTGCTGCATCATATTCCTTGATGGATGCTGCAGCCTTTTCAACCTCTTCATCTGTCTTGGGGAAGCTGATCTTAGCCTCTCCCTTAAAATCAGGCTCCTTGGAGAGATCTCTCATCTTCTCCATTGTCAGATAGTAGATACCAAGGACCATATCCTGTGAAGGAACGGCAACAGGGCCACCATCTGAAGGCTTCAAAAGGTTATTAGGTGAGAGCAGTAAGAATCTGCACTCTGCCTGTGCTTCAACTGAAAGAGGAAGATGCACTGCCATCTGGTCACCATCGAAGTCAGCGTTGAAGGCTGTACATACGAGGGGATGAAGCTTAATGGCTTTACCTTCTACAAGGATGGGTTCGAAAGCCTGAATTCCAAGTCTGTGAAGTGTTGGTGCACGGTTCAGCATTACGGGATGCTCTTTGATAACATCCTCAAGCACGTCCCAAACCTCAGGACGAAGACGCTCAACCATCTTCTTGGCACTCTTTATATTATGTGCGGATCCGTTAGCTACAAGCTCCTTCATAACGAAAGGCTTAAAGAGCTCGATAGCCATCTCTTTAGGAAGACCACACTGGTAAATCTTAAGTTCAGGTCCTACGACGATAACAGAACGTCCTGAGTAGTCAACACGCTTACCAAGAAGGTTCTGACGGAAACGTCCTGATTTTCCCTTAAGCATATCTGAAAGAGACTTAAGAGGTCTGTTGCCGGGTCCTGTAACCGGACGTCCTCTACGACCGTTATCAATAAGGGCATCAACTGCCTCCTGGAGCATTCTCTTCTCGTTTCTGACGATAATGTCAGGTGCGCCGAGAACAAGCAGTCTCTTCAGACGGTTATTACGGTTGATGATCCTTCTGTACAGATCATTTAAATCAGATGTTGCAAATCTTCCACCGTCCAACTGTACCATAGGACGAAGATCGGGGGGAATTACGGGGATCACGTCAAGGATCATCCATGAAGGCTCATTACCTGACTCACGGAAGGCTTCTACAACCTCAAGTCTCTTAATGATCTTAGCCTTCTTCTGTGCTGAGCCTGCTGCCTCTTCAAGAGCAGCCTTAAGCTCCTCAGCCTCCTTGTCAAGATCGATCTTAAGAAGGAGCTCCTTGATGGACTCTGCACCCATACCTACACGGAACTTGTTAGCACCGTATTCTTCAGCATATCTCTGATATTCTGCCTCTGTAAGTACCTGCTTCTCCTTAAGGTCTGTCTCTCCGGGATCAAGTACTATATAGTTAGCAAAATACAATACCTTTTCAAGTGTTCTCGGAGTGATATCCAGGATCAGACCCATACGGCTGGGAATACCCTTGAAATACCAGATATGGGAAACGGGAGCTGCAAGCTCTATATGTCCCATACGCTCACGACGAACGTTTGCCTTTGTAACCTCAACACCGCATCGATCGCACACAACACCCTTATAACGGATCTTCTTGTACTTACCGCAGTGACATTCCCAGTCCTTTGAGGGGCCGAATATCCTTTCGCAGAACAGTCCGTCTGTCTCAGGCTTGAGTGTTCTGTAGTTGATCGTTTCAGGCTTTAATACCTCACCTCTTGACCATTCTCTGATCTTATCAGGTGAAGCAAGACCTATCCTGATAGCGTCAAATGTTAAAGGCTCATATGCTTCTTTATTATTTAACTCTGCCATTTGTTGTACTCCTTTACGAAAAGTATTGGCTCAATTACTCATTGTCCTCTGAAAAATCACCGTCATCTTCATAATCAAAATCATCTGCCGGTTCTTCATCTACGTCAGTCAGGTCTCCGCTCTCGTCAAACTCCTGCGTGCTGTAACCCTCTTTCGAGAAGTTCTCGCCTCTGCGATAACCCTTGAAATCTTCTTCAAGAACAGCTCGCATATCAGTCTCACCATAATCAACGGTTTCTCTGATCTCAACCTCCGTATTATCATCCTTAAGTACTCTGACATCGAGTCCCAGTGACTGGAGCTCTTTAAGAAGTACCTTGAAGGATTCAGGAATACCACCTTCAGGAATGTTGTCGCCCTTGATGATTGCTTCGTATGTCTTAACACGACCGATAACATCATCTGACTTAACTGTTAAGATCTCCTGAAGTGTATAGGATGCACCATAAGCCTCCAGTGCCCAAACTTCCATCTCACCAAAACGCTGTCCACCGAACTGTGCCTTACCACCAAGAGGCTGCTGTGTTACTAATGAGTACGGTCCGGTTGAACGTGCATGGATCTTATCATCAACAAGATGGTGGAGCTTCAGGTAATGCATGTGTCCTATTGTTACAGGACTGTCGAAGTACTCACCTGTTCTACCATCACGAAGTCTTACCTTACCATCTCTTGAAAGAGGAACTCCCTTCCAGAGACTTCTGTGGTCTCTGTTCTCTGACAGGTAATCATATACCTCAGGAAGAAGCTCTTCCTTATGCAGGCTCTCAAATGTTACCGCACCTGCATCCCCTGCCTCCTTGGCATCAAAGGGAAGGTTTACGTAGTCATTGGCAAGATCAAGTGTATCCATGATATCATCTTCATCTGCACCATCAAATACAGGTGTTGCAATGTTAAAGCCAAGGGCCTTAGCTGCCAGTGAAAGATGGATCTCAAGCACCTGTCCGATATTCATACGCGAAGGAACGCCCAGAGGATTAAGAACTATATCAACGGGACGGCCATTAGGAAGATAAGGCATATCCTCAACAGGAAGCACTCTTGAAACTACACCCTTGTTTCCATGACGTCCGGCCATCTTATCGCCGACTGAAATCTTTCTCTTCTGTGCAATATATATTCTTACTGATTTTGTAACTCCGGGAGGAAGCTCATCGCCTGCTTCTCTTGTGAATACCTTGGCATCTACAACAATACCATATTCACCATGAGGAACCTTAAGTGATGTATCTCTTACTTCTCTTGCCTTTTCACCGAAAATCGCACGAAGAAGTCTCTCCTCTGCGGTAAGTTCTGTCTCTCCCTTAGGAGTAACCTTACCTACAAGGATATCACCGGCTCTTACCTCAGCACCGATTCTTATGATACCGTTCTCATCAAGATCCTTAAGGGCATCATCACCAACACCGGGAACATCCCTTGTGATCTCTTCAGGTCCAAGCTTTGTATCTCTTGCTTCTGCCTCATGCTCCTCGATATGTACTGATGTGTATACATCCTCCTGTACAAGTCTCTCTGACAGAAGAACAGCATCCTCGTAGTTGTAACCTTCCCATGTCATGAAGGCAATAAGAGGGTTCTTACCGAGAGCCATTTCACCGTTTGATGTTGAAGGTCCGTCTGCAATTACCTGACCAGCTTCTACATGATCGCCCTTAACAACAATAGGCTTCTGGTTATAGCAGTTTGACTGGTTGGAACGAAGGAACTTTGTAAGTCTGTAATTATCTGTTGTTCCGTCATCGTTCTTAATAATAATCTCGTTGGACTGTGATAATTCAATAGTACCTGCCTTCTTGGCAACTACGCACACACCTGAGTCAACGGCTGCCTTGGGCTCCATTCCTGTTCCGATTACAGGTGCCTCTGTCATAAGAAGAGGAACTGCCTGACGCTGCATGTTGGAACCCATAAGAGCTCGGTTAGCATCATCGTTCTCAAGGAAAGGAATAAGTGCTGTAGCAACTGAGAATACCATCTTAGGTGACACATCCATGTAATCAAACATGGTCTTGTCATAAGCCTGTGTCTCTTCACGGTAACGACCCGATACATTGTTGTTAACAAAATGTCCGTCTGCATCAAGAGGTTCATTAGCCTGAGCTACATGATAATTATCCTCTTCATCCGCTGTCATATATACAACTTCATCTGTTACCCTGGGATTTGCAGGATCGCTGTGGTCAATCTTACGATAAGGTGCCTCTACGAAACCATACTCATTGATTCTTGCATAGCTTGCAAGGGAGTTGATCAGACCGATGTTAGGACCTTCAGGGGTCTCAATAGGACACATTCTTCCGTAATGTGAATAGTGAACATCTCGAACCTCGAATCCGGCACGGTCTCTTGACAGACCACCGGGACCAAGGGCTGATAAACGTCTCTTATGAGTAAGCTCACCAAGAGGGTTATTCTGATCCATGAACTGTGACAGCTGGGATGATCCGAAGAACTCCTTAACAGCTGCAGTAACAGGCTTGATATTAATAAGCTGCTGGGGTGATATTCCTTCAAGATCCTGTGTTGTCATTCTCTCACGAACAACTCTTTCAAGTCTTGATAAGCCTATTCTGTACTGGTTCTGCAGAAGTTCACCAACTGCACGGATACGACGATTGCCAAGATGATCGATATCATCATCATTACCAATGCCATACTCAAGATGCATGTTATAGTTAATGGTAGCAAAAATATCTTCCTTGGTAATATGCTTGGGAATAAGTGCTGTAACACTTTCGGAAATAGCATCTCCAAGTCCCTCAGGATCTGAAGCATATTCCTGCATTAAAGCCTCAAGGGCAGGATAATATACAAGCTCTGTGATTCCCAGTTCCTTGGGGTTGCAATCAATAAAGCTTGTTATATCAACCATCATATTGGAAAGAACTCTTACGTTTCTCTCCTCTGTCTGGATATTTACAAAAGGTACAGCCGCATTCTGGATCTTATCTGCAAGTTCTGCAGTAACTGTTGTTCCTGCCTCAGCCAGAATCTCGCCTGTGTTAGGGTCTAAAACATCATCTGCAAGAACATGCCCCTTGATCCTGTTGCGAAGGAGAAGCTTCTTATTGAACTTATAACGTCCAACCTTAGCAAGATCATATCTTCTTGCATCAAAGAACATGGCATTTAAGAAGCTTTCAGCACTCTCAACTGCCAGAGGCTCACCGGGACGGATCTTCTTATAAAGTTCAAGAAGACCTTCCTCATAATTCTTGGAATTATCCTTCTCGAAAGAAGCTAAAATCTTGGGCTCATCGCCGAAAACTTCAAGGATTTCCTGGTTAGTACCAAGTCCTAAAGAACGAAGGAGGACTGTTACGGGAACCTTTCTTGTTCTGTCGACACGTGCATAGAAAACATCGTTAGAGTCTGTTTCATACTCCAGCCATGCTCCTCTGTTAGGGATTACCGTACTTGAGAAAAGCTCTTTACCATACTTATCATGAGCAATCCCGTAATATATTCCGGGTGAACGAACCAACTGACTGACAATTACACGTTCTGCACCATTGATAACAAAGGTACCGGTAGCTGTCATAAGAGGAAGGTCTCCCATGAAGATCTCATGCTCAATGATTTTCTCATCAGTCTTGTTATACAGACGTACACGAACCTTCAGAGGTGCAGCATATGTTGCATCACGTTCCTTACACTCTTCAATAGAATACTTAACATCCTCTTCGCAAAGCTTGAAATCAACAAATTCAAGACTCAAGTGATCACTGTAATCAGTGATAGGAGAGATGTCTGCAAAAACTTCCTTCAGACCTTCATCCAGAAACCACTGGTAAGAGTTCTTCTGCACCTCAATGAGGTTGGGCATTTCCAGAACCTCTTTCTGACGTGAAAAACTCATACGCATGCTCTTGCCAGCTTCGACCGGACGTATCCTGTTCTTTTCCATTGACGTTTCACCCCG
>R07__coassemble_818_pt1 | contig 9791 bp, 5 predicted proteins | sample R07__metabat2_low_PE_045 | metagenome-assembled genome bin R07
AATTTACTCGGCTTTTTTAAGAAAGTTCATGTTCGAGGACGAGCATCCTTCCTATATAATGACCGTTGGAGTATCTGCTGTTAATGTCGCTTATCATGGAGTGGGTCTTCTTCTTTTAAATGTGGATAATGTGGCTTATTCTCTTAAGATTGCGCAAGCGACGATTATACCTGTTTTTCTGGGAACGGTTTTTGCAGTATGTCTGTCTTTGTATTTTAAAGATTCGGTTGAAACCGGAAGCTTTAAACCTGTAATAGTTCCAAGAGGTCAGAAGCATATTAACTCAGTAGTCCAGGAAATGATGTTTCTGACTGTTTTGATCGTCGGTATACTTTCCAATGTACTCATCTATTTCTATCAGGAAAGTGTGAGCAGGAGGGATGCAAAAGCTATCCTTTACCTTAATGTTGAGGATATTCAAAGGGATGTTTTGTATAATTCCGATCAGAGTATTCTGTCATCAGCCGAAAAATACACCCATTCGGTTTATGAGGATGGGGACTATAACATAGAGGAATTCTTTGATATCGTAAACTATAATCAGTACTTTTCCGAGACAAGCTTTGTAGATGAGCATGGTATTGTGGTCTCAAGTACTGATAAGAAAATTGTGGGCTATGATCTTACCAAGGATAATTTTATGTGTCCTCTTTTCTATACCATTATGCAGAATGGAAGTGCCGTTGTGTCCCTGCATAAATCTTTTCATGATGACGGACTTATGAAGTATGCTGGTGTCAGAACAACGGATGGCCTTTTGCTGTATGGACTTACAGAGGAAAGAACCAAGGAAGAGATCAACAGACAGATTGAGGATATCACCATTAACAGACATGTAGGTGAAAATGGGTATGTGCTTATTTTTTCTTCGGACGATGAGCTGATAAGCTCACCTTCAAGTATAGGTGATGAGGATGTTTCTTTATCCGACTTTGGCCTTCCAAGCAAGGAAATTCCAAGGAAGACTATGGAAAGGATAACAATAAACGGTTCTGATTATTTTTGGATGTATGATACGGAATAATCATATTATATTATATCTCTTGACCCCGTGGTTGATGAATTCGGAGATTTTATTCTTTCCATGATCATATATGGATACATACAGATACTTATATTTGCAGTGCTTTATTTCTTCATATATGAAGTTATTAAACGACATGTTTCAAGCAAGGTTGAGGATATTAATGATTCTCTTGATAAGATTACGGCCGGCGACCTGACTGAGGTGGTAAAGGTTGGGGGTAATATGGAATTTAATGAACTCTCAGCCGGCATTAACAGCACAGTAAATTCTCTTATCCAAATGGCTAATGAGGCTGAAGAAAGCATGAAAGAGGAACTTCCCTTTGCAAGACATGTGCAAAAATCAGCCCTTCCGGTTCTTGATAACAGATTCAGGGACAGAGAGGATATAGAGCTTGCGCCTTATATGCGTCCGGCAAAGGATGTTGGCGGTGACTTTTATGATTTTTACAGAAGAGATGCCGATCACGTAGTCCTGACTATTGCGGATGTATCAGGTAAGGGTATACCGGCAGCCATGTTCATGATGACGGCCAAGACCATGCTTCATAATCTTACCATTACCAAGATGCCCATTGAAAAATCAGTGCAGAAGACAAATAGTGAGCTGTCTGAGAACAATGATGCAAATATGTTTGTGACAGCCTGGATAGCTCTGTTAAACCTGAAAACAGGTGAGATCAGATATGTAAATGCAGGACATAACCCGCCAGTAATAAGGAGGGCGAATGGGGATATTTCTTATCTGAAGAACAGGTCGGGACTTATTCTTGCGGCCGATTGTGACAGTACCTACAGATTTTATGATGACAAGCTTGAATCCGGTGATACTTTGTGGATGTATACTGATGGCGTGACAGAAGCAACTGATGCCAATGGGGAGCTTTATGGAGAGGACAGACTCCTTGAATGCATAAACAGGATTTATGATAAGGATAAATCCATGGAGGATCTTACCAAGGAGCTTATTGATAATGTTGATGAGTTCGTAGGTGATGCTCCGCAGTTTGATGATATTACGGTTCTTGCTGTCAGAAAAAAATAAGCAGAGAGGGAATGGTGGTAGTATGATTTTTCCGGCCAAAGTTGATAAACTTAATGAGTTGCTGAGCTTTATTGAGGAAGAGCTTGGTGAGAAGAATGTTCCCATGAACATTACCATGAGCTTTTTGGTTGCAGTTGAGGAAATATTTGTGAATGTGGCCAGTTATGCTTATCCTGAAACTGAAGGAAATGTTGAAATTGAATTTTCCATAGGCGATCATAGGGTGGATGTTAGTTTTGCAGATGAGGGCCTTCCCTTTAATCCACTTGAAAAGAAGGATCCTGACATTAATGCCAAAGTCGAGGACAGGCAGATTGGTGGACTTGGTATCTACATGGTCAAAAAGTCCATGGACGGTATTGATTATGAGTACAGGGACAACAAAAATATTTTGTCTTTCTGGAAGGCTTTCTAGGTTTGCTTTAGGGGTGTTATGAACTCTGTTATTTTGATTTCCCTTGCTTTGCTTGCGGGGATGATTTCCATATCTCAATATTTCGCTTTTAGAGGCGAATGTACAAATAAGTCAATCCTTTGGGGATTTGGAATACTGTCTGTATCCCTGGCAGGCTCGGCAGTGCTATCCGGTGCCATGGTTCTTACCTTTGGCAGTGATATCTGTTTCCTGCTTTATGGATTTGACAGGTTTTTTAAGGCTCTGATCATGATGGAGATCATATTGCTGACGCAGGATATGGTCGATGTTAAAAAAAGATTTATTTCAATATTCGTTACTCTTGTGTCTTATGGGGCGGTTATTCTTTTTCTTGTAGATACATTTCTTCAGGGCGGTCAGCTTGAAAGGTCTGTGTGCGGAGTTTATTTCTCACCAAAGACTCCCTGGCATCTGGCATTGTATTTTGTATATTATATGATGTACGTTATAATGCTTGCTACCTTTGTGGTATACAGATCGTCTGCTGTAATTAAGGACTGTGAGCGTCATGATCTGTTACTTCTGGGAATTGTTTATGGCTTTTCTTCAGCCGGCTTTATTGCTGAGATCTTTATCATAGCCAATAAGGTTCTGTATATCCCCTTTATACTTATTTTTAATCTGATTGCCGTCATTTTTATGAGAAAACTTCTTATCTATCATGATTCAATCCTGATAGATGAAAGCAAATTTGCGGATGTTCTCGATCCCTCAAGAACAGATGTGGCTTTTGTTCTTGACGATAAGCTGGCCATAATGTACCAGAACAGGAAGGCAGAAGTTTTTGCCACCATGATGAAGGATGAATTTCTTGGACGTAAGCTTTCGAATGTATTTCGATTCACGGATATGGCTTACGGACAGATCCATGCTGACCCTACGGAGGTTCCTTTTGGTATAAATGCGGTTTATGAACCAAACGGTCATCATGTCAATATGGTCATACAGCATAAGCTTGACAGCTTTGGCCAGATACTGGCTACTTCGGTGTATGTATATAATCTTGAGGAGAATGCTTTTGCATCAGAGTACAAGAATGATGATATTACAGAGCATGATGATGAACATTTAATTGAAAGCTGTCTTCAGATATCAAAGGGAGCACGTGCTCTTGTAATTGACGAGGACTCGGTATTTTTAAGTGTTTTTGCAAGGCTTTTGTCTCAATTCGGCGTTAAGGTTGAAAAGGCTACAGGAGGCTTTGACGGTGTTTCACGGGCCGGCGTTGGCAGTTATGATATCATATTTGTAAGTTACAGTATGCAGATCTTAAGCGGATGCGATACCATTAAGAAGATAAGGGCACTGGAGGGAGACTATTATAAGCAGGTTCCTGTGGTGTTCATTACCGACAATGATATAAACGATATATTCGCCAGTCTTATAGATGCAGGCTTTAATGATTATCTTACAAAGCCTGTTTCCAAGAAGGCCCTGTCCCAGGTTCTGACCAGATGGCTGTGGGACAGAGCTGCAAAAATTACATGTTCTTAACAGCAGTTGAAAGCATAAGCTTTATTCTGTTAAGCTGGTTTACTTCCGATGCCCCCGGGTCATAATCTATTGCAACGATGTTGGCTTTGGGGTTTTCACGTCTAATGGCTTTTATAACACCTTTGCCCACAACATGGTTGGGAAGACAGCCGAAGGGCTGGGTGCATACAATGTTAAGTACTCCCTGATGTACAAGCTCCATCATTTCACCGGTTAAGAACCAGCCTTCACCTGTCTGATTTCCCAGACTTACAATAGGCTCAGCATATTTTGCCAGTTCCCTTATATCAGCAGGAGGATTAAAATGCCTGCTGTTCTTACATGCCTTCTTATAGGAACCTCTTACCCTTTCTACTGCCCATATTGCAAAGTTGGAGACTGCCTTTGAAACCTTGCTGGTTCCCAGGTAATCTGCCTTAAAGTTCTGATCATAGAAGCAGTACTGCATAAAATCAAGCAGGTCAGGCATTACAGCCTGAGCGCCTTCTGCTTCCAAAAGATTTACCAGGTCGTTATTGGCAAGGGGAGAGAACTTAACAAGTATTTCACCTACAATACCAACCTTGGGCTTCTTCAGATTTTCATCAATGGGGATATTATCAAAATCCTCTACAATCTGTCGGCACATTTTTGAAAACTTAATAAGGGAAATATGCTTTCCCGATACAAATTTACTGCATTTTTCAAGCCACTTTTCATGGACTGCATCAGCAGAACCGGGAGTAAGCTCATAAGGACGCATTCTGTACAGACAGCGCATGAAAATATCACCGAATATACAGCTTACGGCAGCACGGTATAAAAGCATGGGTGATAAGTCAAAGCCCGGATTGGATTCAAGCTTTGACATATTTAAGGAAATAACAGGTATATTGGGAAAGCCGGCCTTTTCAAGAGCACGCCTTATAAAGCCTATATAGTTGGTGGCTCTGCAGCCTCCTCCTGTCTGGGTCATAAATATGGCAAGATGGTCTGTATCATAATCGCCTGAAAGAACAGCATCCATGATCTGGCCTACAACGATAAGGGATGGATAGCAGGCATCGTTATTAACGAACCTGAGACCCATATCAATTGCAGCACGGTTTGAGTTGTTAAGCACAACAACATTATAGCCTTCAGCTGCCAGGGCATCCTCTATAAGGTCAAAATGGATGGGAGACATCTGAGGACAGAGGATGGTGTACTTCTGATCCCTCATTTCTTTGGTAAAGAGCTTTCTGTGGTAGGCAGCAGAGTGTACGTTCCTGACTTCCTTTTTACGCTTCCTTATATTGATTGCCGCAAGAAGAGATCTGACTCTTATTTTGGCAGCACCTAAGTTATTTACCTCGTCAATTTTCAGACAGGTATATATCTTGTCACCGGAGGAGAGAATGTCATTTACCTGGTCTGTTGTTACAGCATCAAGACCGCAGCCAAAGGAGTTAAGCTGGATAAGATCCACATCATCCCTCTGCTTTATATAGGTTGCAGCTGAGTAAAGTCTTGAATGGTACATCCACTGGTCGGATACAATAGTAGGCCTTTCAACCTCTCCTAAGTGAGCGATTGAATCCTCTGTAAGAACAGCAAGACCATAGGTATTGATCATTTCGGGTATTCCGTGATTGATCTCAGGATCGATATGGTAGGGTCTGCCGGCTAAAACAATGCCGTGACGGCCTGTTTTTTCAAGGTAATCAAGAACCTCTTCTCCCTTTTTCTGAATATCCTTATGAACATTTTCAAGCTCATCCCAGGCTTTTTTTGCAGCCTTTAATACTTCAGAAGAGGGAATGTCCTTAAATATGCCTACCAGTCTGTCAGAGGCTGTCTTATAATCTGTCAGTGCAATAAAGGGATTCATGAATTCTATGTCCCCGTGACAGATTTCATCTACATTATTTTTGATATTTTCACTATAGGATGTAACAATAGGACAGTTATAGTGGTTGTTGGCAAAGGGAAATTCATTCCTTTCATAAAAAACAGCAGGATAGAAAATCTTCTTAATGCCGTTTTTGATAAGCCACATGATATGACCGTGGGCAAGCTTTGCAGGATAGCATTCCGATTCACTGGGAATGGACTCAATACCCAGCTCGTATATTTTATGAGAGCTTAAAGGGGACAGCTTTACACTGTAGCCAAGCTCAGTCAGGAAAGTGAACCAGAAGGGATAGTTCTCATACATGTTAAGAACACGGGGAATACCTATGACGCCCCGCTTAGCCTCCGAATTGGGAAGAGGTTCATAATCAAAGAGCCTGTGAAGCTTATACTCATAAAGATTGGGGATATTATCCGCATTCTTTACCTTTCCTATACCTCTTTCACAACGGTCTCCGGATATGAACTGACGGCCGCCTGAGAATTTATTAATGGTAAGTCGGCAGTTATTTGTACAGCCCTTGCACTTTGCCATGGAAGTTTCGTAAGTAAGGCTGTTTATCTGGTCTATTGTAAGCATACTGGTTGTTCTTGCGTCCTCGTACCTTTCGCGGGCAATTAAGGCTGCACCGAAGGCACCCATGATACCTGCAATATCAGGGCGGATGACCTGACAGTTTGCTATGGTTTCAAAGGAACGCAGAACAGCATCATTATAGAAGGTTCCGCCCTGGACTACGATCTTGGAGCCAAGGTCAGAAGCGTCAGAAACCTTTATAACCTTAAATAAAGCATTCTTTATTACGGAATAGGCAAGACCGGCTGAAATATCCGATACATCGGCACCTTCCTTCTGAGCCTGCTTAACCTTGGAATTCATAAATACGGTGCATCTTGTACCAAGATCGATGGGGTGCTTGGCAAAAAGAGCAGCCTTGGCAAAATCCTTAACGGAGTAGTTAAGGCTCTTGGCGAAGGTCTCTATAAAGGAACCGCAGCCTGAGGAACAGGCTTCGTTGAGCATAACGGAATCAACCGCATGATTTTTAATGCGGATGCATTTCATATCCTGACCGCCGATATCCAAAATACAGTCAACCTCAGGCTCAAAAAAGGCAGCAGCATAATAGTGGGCTATGGTTTCAACCTCGCCGTCGTCAAGCTGAAGGGCAGACTGGATAAGAGCCTCGCCGTAGCCTGTGGAGCAGGAGTGGACTATCTTTGCATCTTTGGGAAGGAGAGAATATATCTCTTTAATGGCTCTTATGCTTGTGGCAAGAGGAGAGCCGTTGTTGTTATCATAAAAAGAATATAAAAGAGAACCGTCCTTATCGATAAGAGCGGCCTTTGTGGTTGTGGAACCTGCATCAATACCTAAAAAGCAGATGTCATGATAATCCGCAAGGGAGGCAGTCGCAACTTTTGTCTTAGCGTGTCTTGATGTAAATTCCTCATAGTCTTTGTCACTTGCAAAGAGAGGGTCCATTCTGGCAACTTCAAATTCCATTTTGATCTTACCCTTAAGGAGGGTTAAGAGCTCATCTATTTCAACCTTTGCCTCTTCTTTATAATTCAGGGCAGCGCCTGTTGCTGCAAAAAGATGCGAATTTTCAGGCGCAATGGTGTGCTCCTCGTCAAGCTGCAGGGTCCTTACAAAGGCAGTTTTAAGCTCTGATAAAAAGTGCAGGGGACCACCTAAAAAGGCTACATGTCCTCTGATGGGTTTACCGCAGGCAAGACCGGATATGGTCTGGTTAACAACAGCCTGGAAAATAGAAGCAGCCAAATCTTCCTTAGTTGCCCCTTCGTTGATAAGAGGCTGTATATCTGATTTTGCAAAAACACCGCATCTGGCAGCTATTGTGTATAAGGACTTATAATCCTTGGCATATTCGTTAAGACCTGAGGCATCAGTCATAAGAAGGGAAGCCATCTGGTCAATAAAAGAGCCTGTACCGCCGGCACAGATTCCGTTCATACGCTGTTCAATGTTTCCGTCCTCAAAATATATTATCTTGGCATCCTCGCCGCCAAGCTCGATAGCTACATCCGTCTGGGGAGCGCATTCGGTAAGGGCAGTGGATACACAGATAACCTCCTGGGCGAATGGAATATTCATATGGTTGGCAAGAGTCAGTCCTCCACTTCCTGTTATGATGGGATGAAGACATATGCCGCCGAGCTGCTGCTTTGCCAGTGATAAAAGATCATACAGGGTGTTCTGTATGTCTGCAAAATGTCTCTTGTAATCCGCAAAGAGAAGCTTGTGATCCTCGTCCAAAATAGCAATTTTTACGGTTGTTGATCCGATATCAATTCCGAGTAAATATTTCTTTTCACTGTTTGCCATAGTAAAACCTCACAGCAGGTAAAGTGTATTAAAGGCACTGTACCCTTTTATAACCTAAATCTTCAGTAATGTCGGCCTTCTTACCTCTTTTTACATTTTAATAAGAAAGAACAGAAGACAATAGCAACCTGACAATTATACGATATGGGAAAATATTATTCAACCTGATAATTTGTGAAAATAAGGTGAAAAGCCCTTAAACCATGATTTTACTTTGCTAAGAGGAAATGGTATAATTACAAAGATTATGCAATGGCAATTTGATGCTTTTTAAAGAGGTGCACATGGATAAGTTTTTATATAAGCTGGAAAGAAAAATAGGAAAATATGCCATAAACAACCTGTCACTCTATATTATAATCGGGTATGTGCTGGGTTATATTCTGGCTCTAACGGGTTCGGTGGATTTTATAAGCCTTAATCCCTACTATATCATGCATGGACAGATATGGAGAATAATCACCTGGGTGCTGGTGCCGCCCTCGAGTCTGTCTTTATTTACCCTTGTTATGCTGTATTTCTATTACCAGATAGGCACGGTGCTTGAAAGAACCTGGGGAGCCTTTCGTTACAATGTATATATTTTCTCGGGAATCCTGTTTTCGGTTATTGGAGCCCTGGTGCTTTATTTTATATCCGTTGCAGGCGGCATGGAGCCGGTAAGCGCAGGCTATGTTGTAAGTGCCGGATTTTCGACTTTCTATATCAATTTATCCATATTCCTGGCTTTTGCATCGGTTTATCCGGATATGCAGGTGCTCCTGTTTTTCATCATTCCGGTAAAGATGAAGTGGCTGGGCATAATATATGTCATTACCATAGGCTATCAGTTCCTTGTAAGCGGACTTGCGGCAAAATTTGCCATTGTTATGAGCCTGCTTAACTTTATTGTATTCTTCTTTGCCACCAGGGATTACAAAAGGGTAAGTCCTAAAGAGGCATACAGGAGAGCACAGTTTAAAAAGGCTACAAGCGGCAGAAGCTATGGAACGGGCAGTGGCAGTGGAAGCAGCAGCGGAGGCTTTTCCGGCTTTAGCAGCAAAAACCCAACCGGTATTGCAAAGCATAAATGTGCCATCTGCGGCAGGACCGATAATGAATATCCTAACTTAGAATTCAGGTTCTGTTCTAAATGTAACGGCAACTATGAGTACTGCTCGGATCATCTGTTTACCCACGAGCATATAAAATAACAAAAGGGCCGTGTTGATAAAGAAGCCGCGATTATTAAAACGGATCTAAGTAAAAGCAGGTCGTAAGCATTAGAAAGGTATAAAAATGAATATTAAAAACATCGACAGCTACAAACTCATAAAGGAAGAAAATCTTACTGATATAGATTCCAAAGGCTATATACTTCAGCATAAGAAAACAAAGGCCAGGATAGTCTGCATAGAAAACGAGGACGTTAATAAGGTATTTTATATAGGCTTTCGTACACCGCCTACAGATTCAACCGGTGTACCCCATATAATTGAACATTCTGTTTTATGCGGCTCTGATAAGTATCCCGCTAAGGATCCTTTTGTTGAACTTGCAAAGGGATCTCTTAATACCTTCCTCAATGC
>R07__coassemble_821_pt1 | contig 9773 bp, 6 predicted proteins | sample R07__metabat2_low_PE_045 | metagenome-assembled genome bin R07
ACCGAGATAAATGATCCGGCCAGAGCAGCCGTATATATTAAGGTTATCTCAAAACTGGTCTATGCCCGGGCCGATGCCATGGTATTTCAGACTCCGGGGGCCAGGGATTACTTCAGTGATAAGATAAGAAAAAAAGGCACCATCATAGGTAATCCCCTTGAGCAGAACCTTCCTAAGTGGGACAGGGATAACTTTAAGAAAGAAATAATAACGGCTTGCAGGATTGCTCCTCAGAAGAATCTTAAAATGCTGATAAAAGGTTTTGCAAAATGTACACAGCAGCATCCCGAATACACACTCAAGATATATGGTAAGCCTGAATATCCTGAAATTTTAGATGAACTTACAGATCTTACTAAAGAGCTGGGACTGACTGAAAAGGTTGATTTTCCTGGATTTGCCAATAATATGAGGGCGATAATGGCAAGGTCGGCCATTTTTGCCATGACAAGTGACTACGAAGGCTTGTCTAATTCAATGCTGGAGGCACTTGGTATAGGTATTCCCACAATCTGTACAGACTGCACTCCAGGTGGAGCTGCACTGTACATAAAGGACGGGGTGAATGGCTTCCTGGTACCGGTAAATGATGATGAGCAGCTGGCAGACAGACTGAACAGGCTGATTGCTGACAGGGAGCTTAGAAATAAATTCTCCGATGAGTCACGTAAGGTAGTGGATCAGCTTTCGGTTGATGCAGTTGTTGACTGTTGGGAAAAACTATTCTAGAGGATTGATTATGGAAGATAAAGCACTGGTATCTGTTATTTGCATGGCCTATAACCACGGGGAAAGTATACGTAAATGCCTTGAGGGTTTTGTAAGCCAGAAAACAGATTTTAAGTATGAAATAATAATACATGACGATGCTTCCACTGATGGTACGCCTGATATAATCAGGGAATTTTGTGAAAAATATCCTGAACTTATCAAACCGATTTTTCAAAAGGAAAATCAGTATTCAAAGGGTGTACAGATAGTCAGGCAGTTTATGTATCCTTTGGCAGAAGGAGAGTACTGTGCCTACTGCGAGGGGGACGATTACTGGATTGATGAGGGTAAGCTCCAGAAGCAGATAGATGCTCTGCGTCAGCATCCTGAATGTGACATATGTGCAACAGCTTCATATGTGTATATTAATGGTAAAAGGAAACGCGTTGTTTCTCCTTCCTGTAATGATACCGTTCTGCCTGCAGGAGATGTAATCCGCGGAGGCGGAGGCTTTGTATGCTCTAATACACTTGTGTACAGGAAGGAAATGGATCAGAATCCTATGCGTTTTAGTGCGGAATCTGAGGTTGATTACTTTCAACAGATAAACGGTGCAATAAAGGGAGGTATGGTCTTCCTACAGGATGTAACAGGGGTATATAATTTGGAAAGTGCCGGGTCCTGGTCCGCGGCTGTACGCAATGATTCAAGCAAAAAGCTTAAATGGAATGATGAAATAATCAGGATGCTTAATGTGCTGGATGAGGAAACGGAGGCAAGATACCATTCATCTGTTGAGTATATGATAAAGAAAATTGAATTTTCAAATCACAGACTTCGCGGTGAATATAAGCAGATAATGGGCGAAGACTATAAAATATACAGGAATGAAATGAAGCCTAAGCAGAAGCTTAAACTGTATTTGAAATACTTTGCAACTGTATTAGGTGGTAAAGCTGATTAGTACTATGAATAACAGTAAAAACGTGATAGTTAATTTTATATGGCGTTTTGCGGAACGTGTGGGAGCCCAGCTGGTGGCTTTTGTGGTATCTATAGTTCTTGCAAGACTATTGTCTCCTGATGACTATGGAACTATAGCCCTGGTAACTGTGTTTACTTCCCTGCTTAATGTATTTGTGGACAGCGGACTTGGAACGGCCCTGATACAGAAGAAGGATGCAGATGATCTTGATTTTTCAACCGTGTTCTATACAAACATGGCCATGTGCTCACTCCTGTATGCCCTCATGTTTGCCCTGGCGCCTTTTATAGCGGAATTTTATGGCAGAACCGACCTTGTGCCTGTAATAAGAGTGCTGTCTCTTACGCTGGTTATATCGGGACTTAAGAATGTGCAGCAGGCATATGTGTCCAGAAATATGATTTTTAAACGCTTTTTCTTTGCTACCCTGGGTGGAACCATAGGCGCGGCCATAATTGGAATAAGCATGGCATATATGGGTCTGGGTGTCTGGGCTCTTGTTGCCCAGCAGCTCTTTAATGCAACAGTGGATACACTTATATTGTGGATCACTGTAAAATGGCGTCCTAAAAAGCTCTTTTCCTTTGACAGGCTCAAGGGTCTGTTTGGATATGGGTGGAAGCTGCTGGCTTCGGCTATACTGGAGACAGGTTACAATGAACTTAGCCAGTTGATCATAGGAAAGAAATATTCAACCTCTGACTTGGCTTATTATAATCAGGGGGATAAGTTCCCTAAACTTGTTGTCAACAATATTAATTCCTCGGTAAATTCCGTGCTTCTTCCTACTCTATCAAAGGAACAGGATGATAAGGAAAGAGTGAAAAATATGACAAGGCGGGCTATTAAGACCTCTGTTTTTATAATGGCACCACTTATGATGGGACTGGCAGCTACCTCAAGAGAGGTTGTCTTGCTGCTGCTTACAGAGAAGTGGCTTCCCTGCGTACCCTTTTTATGCGTGTTCTGTGTTTCCTATATGTTCTGGCCGATTCATACGGTTAATCTTAATGCCATAAAGGCCATGGGACGTAGTGACCTCTTTCTAAGACTTGAAATAATTAAGAAGGTGGTGGGCATTATAATAATACTTATCACCATGAATATAAGTGTCTGGGCCATGTGTGTGGGCCTGATGATAGAAGGCTTTATCAGCCAGGCTATTAATTCCTGGCCCAACAAGGAACTGCTGGATTACGGCTATATAGAGCAGATGAAGGATATCCTTCCGGGAATAATACTGGCAGTAGTCATGGCAGGAATAGTGTATTTAGTCGGATGGGTCAATGTGCCGGTAATCGCCAGGCTTGTCCTTCAGGTTATTGTGGGAGCGCTTGTTTATATAACAGGAGCTAAATTATTTAAAATGGAAAGCTATACATATATTATGGGCATGGTCATGCCCTATCTTAAGAAAATACGGAGATAATATCATGGATATCTTAGTAACCAGATCTTCAATGCCATCTTATGAGGAATACTGTGAGGAAATAAAAGAATTATGGGATACTCACTGGCTTACCAATATGGGTACCAAACATGAGCAGCTTCAAAGCGAATTGGAAAAATTTCTTGGGATTCCACATTGCACTTTATATACTAATGGACATCTGGCACTGGAAAATGCTATAGCTGCCCTCAATCTGCCGGAGGGGGGAGAGGTTATTACCACGCCTTTTACCTTTGCATCAACTACCCATGCTATTGTGAGGAATGGTTTGGTTCCGATTTTCTGCGATATCAATGATAGGGACTACACAATAGATGTGGAGAAAATAGAAGCACTTATCACCGACAGGACGGTTGCCATAGTTCCCGTGCATGTATATGGGAATATGTGCGATGTGGAGAAAATAGGTGATATTGCCCAAAGATATGGGCTGAAGGTCATATATGATGCAGCACATGCTTTTGGGGTTAGATTAAAGGGTGTGTCATCAGCCTGCTTTGGGGATGCTTCCATGTTTTCCTTCCATGCCACCAAGGTATTTAATACCATTGAAGGCGGGGCAATATGTTTTAAGGATGATTCCTGGGTTCAGCTTTTGGATGATATGAAGAACTTTGGAATACATAATGCAGAAGAGGTAGCCTATGTGGGCGGAAATGCCAAAATGAACGAATTCCAGGCTGCAATGGGGCTGTGTAACCTAAGACACCTTAAGGATGAGATAGCAAAGAGAAAAGCAGTTGCTGACAGATACAGGCAGAGGCTTGAAGGGGTGGATGGCATTAAGCTTGCTAAACTGCAGGACGATGTAGAAAGCAACTATGCATATTTTCCTGCGGTATTTGACGGATATAAGTATACAAGAAATGAAATATTTGAGAAGCTCTCAGCAGTGGGAATAGGCGCCAGAAAGTATTTCTATCCACTGACCAATGAATTTGAATGCTATCGTAATTATCCAACTGCCGGAACGGATAAGACTCCGGTGGCCAGGCATATAGCCTTAAGGGTGCTGACGCTTCCTATGTATGCTGACCTTAGCCTTGAGAATGCTGACAGGATCTGTAATATCATTCTGGATTAGAATCGGTTTTGTGGCAGTCCTTACTGCCCGGGTTTAGAGCTCGTATTAGAGTAAAAGGCATAATGATAAATGGATCAAAGGTATACAGACATCCATGATTTTCCAAAATGTTAAATAAGGATATTATGCCGATAATCATCAGTAATGCAGTGTGACCGGATCTATATGCATATGAAGCTAACAGCTGTAGGATTACAATGAAAAAGACAACAAATATCAAACCGTAATTAATAAAAAGGTGATGATACAGATTGTCGTTGTAGTGAGTTTTCGTAGCACTGCCATAGATATAATTGAAAGCCGGCTGGCTGGTATCTGAGTCATAAAAGGCATAGGGAAGCGTAATGTTATTCAGAGCGCAGTCTTTGGCGAACTGGGCGAACCTTGTTGTAATATGATTGGTAAAAAAGCTCCAAGCTCTGTCTACATTTTGGGTAGGACCGCATAATAAATTAAAGGCATTAACTCCGGCTATGGTTACCAGAGCTGAAAGGGAAGGAGCCCATTTAAAGAATTTTTTGAGTATTGAAGCTAAAAAGTTTAGGACTTTGCCGCAAATCCCGGTTTGCCAGTATTCAGCAAGATTAAGGAATACTGTTGTAAGGCAGACTACAGCAATCAATAGCGTGGACGTCCGGCTCTTAGTAGGAATGTATATCAGAACCGCAAATACAAGAAAAAGGCAGACTAGAAGGTTTCTGATTCGCATTTGCCACTTCATGCAGACATATGTAGCGGAGAGCGTAAGGAATAAGAACATGATTATTCCGGCATTGTGATTACCGAATCCAAGATCATTGCATATTCTGTCATCATTTTCAATTATCTGTCCGGGGAATATACCCGTAACAGCCAGAAGTACGCGAATCACATATAAGGGTCCTATCGTTATCAGATTAATACGGCATATATTATCAAGACTCACCCCATACATAGCAATAATAAGAAAAAGAGTGATGCTGACAGAGATAATACTAAGGCTGCCGGAAACAAGAGCGTCATGATTTTTGGCAATATAGCAGGCACCGCCAAAGATAAGAGCTGCTATTGACAGGCACGAGTATCCCGGATTGCTCTTGAAATAATAAAAGATCTTGGCAATTGCAATAATGACTATCAATATTTGAATGGCAAGCTTTATATAGGCGGTTACCCAGAATACGGTGTCAAAATCAGTACTTTCGTGAAAATACCTTACGAAGGACAATAGCTCCAAAAACGCCCAGGCCAGCAGGCACAGTAAATTTGTAATCTTGTAAAAAAAAGTATTGGTATCAGGATTTATTGGATATAATTGCTTCTTAAATAAGTTAGTGGTGTTCATGGTTAATTATCCTTAGACGTATTAGTCTGTTAATTTAATGATAGCCGATAATGCAATTACAAGTTCGCGGTTATAAAATGCGCTGATAGGCGAGCTAAATGATCAATCAGAGTTAGCAAAGTCCTAGCGTAAATATGTGGATCACAGCATCCTTAATAACGCCCCATATGTAGGTGGATATATTGTAGTCATAGGGATACCAGAACAGTACAAAGCTCATAATAATAGCCTCAAGACATAACAGACATACAAGGAAATTCGCAATTCCCGTCTTTGTAAGTCCTGCCTTTGCCGGCACCGCTATAGATCCTGAACCGGTGCCTGATGACTCGTTATCTGACATCGAGGTAAGCCAGGAAGCTAAAAGTATAAAAGACACTAATCCTGTTATCCAGGCTACATCCATTACATATCTGACATTTATTCTGGGGGAACCGGCTGTTATAAAGGCCAGCATTGCAAAAATTGATACGAAAATGCCGCCTACAATTCCTATAAGCCTGTCACCTTTAAGCTTCGTTCTTGTCCCTTTAAATAATGGGGTAAGAAGGGCAAGGACTGTAAGAGGGAAGGCAAAGTACATACCTGTAGTATTGATCTCTGCATTGGGCAGGTTGCAGTAGAGTCTTATAAAGGCTTCCCATATTTTGGACAGCTTTATTCTTGACAGCATATTAACATACTGGGTCTGGTCGGCTTCGGTCAGCTGGTAGGCCTGTCCGAATTCCAGAGGATTATCAAATCTGGCATAATTGTACCACATTAATAGCACACCAATAACAATGTAGGGAAGTGCTGCAAGTATTAGCTTAAGCAGACGTTTTACATTGATGCCTCTGTCCTTTATATACACCACCAGCAGGGGGATTACAATTATATTGGCAAGAGCTATGGGAGGCCTGCAGCCAAAGCATAGAGCACCAAATAAACTTCCGAAAAAAGCAAACAGAATCTCTTTATTCTCAGATGGCGCATCATATACTGCCTTTATGAAAAAGTAAAGACTCCAGATTTCCATGCAAAGACCTGACGAAATGGCTGTGCAGTATAATGCCGGTGCCATGATGATGTACCATGTGCTCATAAAAGATATAGCCATACTCATAAGAAGATATAGTAGCAGGCTGATTTTACGGTAGAAGCGTTTTATCAGAAGCAATAGTAGAGAAAATACTCCCACAATGTAAAATGCAGTAAAAATCTGTGTGGCATGGTAGGTTGTAAGAGCAGTACCGGTTATAAGCCTGAAAGGAAGAAAGAGAAGAATTACAGGAACTACCCCGAAGTACATATAATATCTTCCCTTATAGAATGCGTGATCCCAGTGATAATCCACATTTCTTTCAAGACCTGCTATGTCTGCACGCAGATATGGATCATAGGGGTTGTCAAGTGCCAGAAGTTCATCGGAGGCCTCAAGTTCCAGATAGAGATGGCCATGAAGAAGGGATTCTGCCATTTCTTCATACTGGTGGGTCTGATTACTCTCTTTTGAACCGTTCCAGAAGGGACTGATGCCCATGGGAAGGATAGCGACAAGAACTGTGGCCAGGCAGACGGCAGCTATTATGATTCGATTCTTTTTTGTGGGGCGAAATAGGTCATCCGGTCGTAATACTTGTATAGCATGTAATCCGGATGTGGGTCTTAGAATCCATATTATAAGAAAAAGAGCAGCATAGATTATGAGCCCAATGAGAGTATATTTCATGTCTTCTCCTCTTTGAATTTAAAGCTTGTCTATTCTGTATAGATACATATCAAGAGTGCCAAAACTTCCGTTTTCAATAACAGGCTCGGCCTGATAGCCGTGGCTGCTCAAAAAGCCGGCAGCTTCATCATCAATCTCGTGAGTGACAAGGAACCAGTACTGGGTATCAGGATCAAAATCATAAGCTTCAAAATTATCCTTGATCCGTTCGTGGGAATTGTCAGGCAGATAGGTGTCGATAATGGTAAGATTATAATGATAATAGTCAGTTAATATAACATCGTCAGAACTTATCATATCACGCATCTGGGCAAGAGTTTCCTCGAAACGCTGATTTTCGGCAGCTTCAGCTGCCTGATAAAAGTTATACATTGGCTTGTACATTATGAAGGAAACGACAGCCAATACCAGACATATGTATTTACCATAGGGCCTGCCGGATATGGAAACCTTGCAGATACCCACTGCAAGAACCATCCACATGGCGCTGCAGATTGGGTATAAGTATCTTGTGATGAATGAAGGCTGAATGAGGACTGATATAAGAATCCCTATCAGCATAGTGCCGAGGGCAGCGATAAGGCCCCATAGCATCCATATGGAGTCGATGGACCAAACCTTATCCCGGGACCTGATATCAAGAATAATTGAATATATGACAACACCAATGGTCATGGCAAAAAGAGCATATGGGAAGAAATCATAGGGATGGGGGTAAAAGGATTCAATACACTCATCAACATGGGAATAGTCTGTCATCCAGAAACCGTCCGCGGTACGGGCGAAGGTTGTCAGCATTTTAAAGAGCCAGGGCAGATATCCCAGGATAGTTACTGCATAGGTAAATATAAGTTTCTTTAACTCGATTTTCTTTTGTATGGTAAGGATGAGGATAGCCAGATAGAAGAAGGCTACTGCAATCATGGCATAGTAGTGTGAATAGGCCGCACCAAGGGATGCGATAACAAAGACAATATAGCCTGTCCACTTTGAAGTATCCTTTAATATCAGATATAATCCACAGAAGGAGACCAGACACATGAAGAAGGCCAGGGAATACATTCTGACCTCAACATTGTATCTTACAGCATTTGAGGATATTGAGCACAAGGTCAGCATAAGTATGGAGCTTTCTTTGCCGAATTTATTCCATACAAAGGTAAGTATGAAGATTACGGTCGCAACATAGAAGATGAAAGCAGAAAGGTGAAGGGAGAAGCCACTCTCACCAAATAACTTAGTGCATAGTATAACAAATACATAATAGAGAGGGGGATGCACATCGGCAGCAGTGCCGTCAAGCATACCAAAGAAGCCCAGCCTCGCCATTTTTACGGAGAAACATTCATCGGACCATAGATTAAAATCAAATATCCTGACATAGTTAAGCTTGATCAAATATAAGGCATAGACTATGGATAAAACGCGCCAGATACAGCTTTTTACAAAGGATTTATCTTTGAAATTGATTTTATTTATAATGGTATTCATATATACCTCTGATATTATTCGTGGCGATAAATGCTTATTCGAGTTATAATAGAAATAATGGTGCTAATTGTGACTGTGTAATTATACAATATACGCGGGATTCCTAGCAATAGGCAATGGGCACAGCAAATGGAGGTAATTGCTTATTAATGCAGTACACAGGAAGTAAAAAAAATAAACGACTATTAGGCTGTATTTTGGTGGCGGCATTGTTTGTGGCTCTTGTGCTATGTTACCTGGCCGGCAGGTGGTATGAGGGAAGCTACAAAGTGTCTCATGCAGAATCCCAGGGCACAGATTCGTCCGGGGATACGGGAGAGCTTATTCCTATATCCGATTATGACAGAATAGTAATCGATGATAACATTACCTATATTGATTTTAATACGGGAGAAGGTCTGACTGAGGTTACAGATTCACGTGGTAAATATACAGAGTATGTTATCGACAAAGAAGGCCATTATTGTCTGACCGGAGTGCTTAACGGAAGAGTCAGGATCACGGCACCTGAGCAGAATGTACATCTGTACCTGGCAGGAGCAGAGATTCAGTCAGACTATGGCCCGGCCATCTGCGTAGAGGATGACATGGCCAATAAGCTTACGGTCACCCTCATAGATGGGACAGAAAACAGCCTGTCGGATTCAGGAGATTATCGAGGAGTAGAAAAGGATAATGGATGCCTGTATGCAGCCTGTGATCTTACCATAAACGGTGGCGGAAGCCTTAATGTGAATGCTTTTTACAAGAATGGTATTAAGACCAAGGGAATAGCCCGGTTTCTTGGCGGCATGTATACCTTTAAGTGCAAGAAGGACGGTATTGTTGCCAATGATGGTATTATCATTGAGGATGGTATGTTCTACATATATACCCAGGGTAATGGGGTTTATACGGAGAATGGCGGCAGTAAGGGACAGATAGATGTTGTGGGAGGCCAGCTGGCTCTCGTAACCGGAAAATATGTATTTTATTCCAATAAGTCATCTGTTTATCTGCATGACTGCCAGATCTTAA
>R07__coassemble_826_pt1 | contig 9721 bp, 8 predicted proteins | sample R07__metabat2_low_PE_045 | metagenome-assembled genome bin R07
TTACTATTACTAACACCCACACTCCGGAGACTGTTAAGATAAGCGGCAGTAAGACCTGGTATAGAGATTATTTAGACGTTTACGGTACCAGACCTGATTCTATTACCATAAGGCTTAGGGCAGATGGAAAGGAGATTGATTCAAAAACCGTCACCCAGAGCGATAAATGGGCTTGGGATTTTGGAGAACTTCCTAAATACAAAATGAGAATGGCACAAAAAGTAAGATAACCTATACCATTACTGAGGATCAGGTAGATAAATACACCTCCTGGGTCAGCGGCTACAATGTTACCAATACCTATAATCCCGACAAGACCCAGGTAAATGTTACCAAGGTCTGGGAAGATGATGATGACGCAGATGGGCTAAGACCCACATCCGTATACATTAAGCTTATGGCTAACGGTAAAGAATATAAGGATATGCTGCTTACTAAGTCAAGTGGCTGGAAGGGATGCTTCAATAATCTTCCTGTAACAGATGATAAGGGAGAGACTATAAACTACACTATTGAGGAGGAAAATATATATCCCATTACAGGCGAAGACACAGTCCTTACCTATGCAACAGCAATAACAGGTACAGCTAAAAAGGGCTTTACCATTACAAACACCCATACTCCGGCAACGGTAGAGGTAAGTGGCAGTAAGATCTGGGAGGATACCCTTAACATCCATCAGAAGAGACCGGACAGCATTATGGTAAGGCTTAGGGCTAATGGCAAGCAGGCGGCAGTAAAGACAGTTACTGCAGAAGATGGCTGGAGATATACCTTTACAAACCTTCCCAAGCTGGACAATGGCCAGGCGATAACTTATACTGTCAGCGAGGACGCCATAGACGATTACACAAGCCAGATCAAGGGAACAGACATTACCAACACCCGTGATGGTTCAACACTTGGTACCACGCAGATTAACGTAGTAAAGTACTGGGATGATGGCAATAATGCGGATGGCATCAGGCCTGACAGCATACAGGTGGAGCTTTTAGTAAACGAAGAAAGTCAGGAGCCTCAGCAACTGATAGAACTTAATGACAATAACAGCTGGATGGGAAGCTTTAAGAAGCTGCCTGTAAAGGTTGCGTCAGGAAATAAGATAACCTACAGCATACAGGAGATAATGACAGGGTCTGTAACAGGTACGGATGGGGATTATACCTACTCGTCACAGGTTACAAAGGATGGAACAAATGATTATACCATCATTAATAAGCATACTCCTGTTACAACATCCCTAAGCGGGTCGAAGACCTGGGATGACAGCTTTAATATTAAGAAGACAAGGCCTGACAGCATAGTTGTAAGACTCTATGCCAATGGCAGGGAAAAGGCTGTAAAGGTTGTGACAGCGGATGATGACTGGAAGTGGACCTTCACTAATCTTCCGGTAAACGAAGGCGGAACTAAGATAAGCTACACAGTAAGCGAGGATGCTGTGTCCGGTTATACCTGCAAGATAAGCGGTATGAACATAACCAACACCCTTAAAAAGGATGATGGCGGACATAAGAAGAAGGATGATACCGAAAAGATTCTTGTAATACCTCCCTTCTTCATAACACCTACACCTACGCCGGAAGAAGGTTCAACAGGCGGCGGTAACAGTGGAAGCGATCAGATATCTATTGTATCACTGGATAAAGCTGCCGGCGGTGGTTTATGTAAGATCACCTACGTGCTTAATGGCGGAAGCTATAATGGCAGCAAGGCTGATATAGTTGAATACTATGCGGCAGGAACCGTTATAACCATTCATGAGGCACCGGTAAGGAGCGGACATAAATTCTTATACTGGAAGGGCTCAAGCTATATGCCGGGGGACAGATACACGGTAACGGCAGATCATACCTTTACTGCTATATGGGATGACAGCAGGGCTCTTGGAACCGATATACCTGATACCGGAGACTATACGCACACCAAGGGCTGGGCAGCGGTAATGGCTGTATGCTTAAGCGTTCTGGGGGTTATGTTTGTAACCCGCAGGAAAAAAAGAAGAAAATAAATATTAAAAGGGGATAAGTATGAAAATTAAAAGTTTAATTAAAAGAGCGGTATCAATTGCGCTTGCCGTGACAATGCTTGTGGCAGTACCTGCTTATGCTACAGAGGCAGATTATTATGATCTTGGCTTTGTGAAGTATAACGGGGTATATGTCAACAAGTGGGGAGCAACGATCCCTAATGTAATATCAAGGGGAATAGATGTATCCTCTTATCAGGGAACAATTGACTGGGCCCAGGTGGCAACAGATGATGTAAGCTTTGCATTCATAAGATGCGGAGCTACTAATTCAGGCCCGGACAAGATGTATGATACAAATGCAGCAGGGGCAACGGCAAACGGTATTCCCATCGGTATATATTACCGTTCCGTCTATGCGATCAATGATGATATAGCAAGGGCGGAGGCCCAGTACACCATACAGGCTGCGCAGAAATATAACGTTACCCTTCCTCTTGTCTATGATATAGAGGGTGATTCCCTTGCAGCACTTGGGACGGACAGACTACAGAGAAATATACAGATTTTCTGCGACGAGGTAACGGCAGCAGGCTATACACCTATGGTCTACACCTCCAAGAACTTTATGATCAATTATATCAAGTCGACACCCTGCACCAAGTGGATAGCAAGATACAATGACACCTTTGATTACACAGGGGACAATGTGAGCTACTGGCAGTGCTCCAGCCATGGCCTTGTAAAGGGAATAGCCGGCAGGGTTGACCTGGATTTTAGAATGCAGTAATAGCCTTTAAAAAAATTAACGGGTTGACAAATAAAACTTAGTAAAGTATACTTTGACCAATTAAACAGATAAACCGATGAAGTGGAGAAAAGGTGATTATGATCCTACAGAGAGCCCGGTAGCTGAGAACGGGTGGAAAACCGGTCATCATAATATGGACCACGGAGGGCATGGTGAAAGAGTCAGGAGACTTTAGTAGCTTTGACGTGAGGACTTACGTTAGTAGTCAGGGATATGTTAGTATCCTGCAGAGAGTATGGCACAGCCATAAATCAAGGTGGCACCGCGAGTAGATTATTCGTCCTTGACAGAAGCAATTCTGTCAAGGACGTTTCTTTTTTTATAGATTTTGTTCGGAGAATTGCGGGAGTGCGAGCACGGAGCAATCCGTCGTCGTTTTCATAGATGAAGCAAAAATTATAAGGAGGCCCTATATGTATCCAAAGCTTGAAGAGATTAAAGACTACGCGTCAAACAGCGAGTACAAAATAATACCGGTAAGCATGGAGATGCTGTCCGATGTAAGGACACCGATCGAAGTGCTTCGTATCCTCAAGAATAATTCAAGTCACTGCTATCTGTTGGAATCGGCAGTGGCAGATGAACATTGGGGCAGATACACCTTTTTAGGCTATGACCCAAAGCTTGAGATCACCTGCGTGAACGGACACATGAAGATCGGTGACAATGAGTTCATGACAAAGAACCCCTCCGATGAGATCAGGAAGATCCTTAGGGAATATAAAAGCGTAAAGCTTAAAAATATGCCCTCCTTTACAGGCGGACTTGTGGGATATTTTTCCTATGATTACTTAAAATACTCTGAGCCAAGTCTCAAACTTGATGCCAACGATACCGAGAATTTCAATGATGTGGACCTGATGCTTTTTGATAAGGTAATAGCCTTTGATAACGTAAAGCAGAAGATAATCCTTATCAAGAATATACATCTTAATAATTACGAGGCTGAATATACAGAGGCCGGCGAAGAGCTTAAAGAGTTAAAGGAACTGATCCTTCACGGCACAGCCAAGCAGGAGCCTAAGGGGCACCTCTTGTCAGAGCCCAAAACCCTCTTTAACGAGGAAGAGTACTGTAAAATGGTGGAAAAGGCCAAGCACCACATATATGAAGGTGATATTTTCCAGATAGTGCTTTCCAACAGGATCGAGGCGGAATATGCGGGAAGCCTGCTTGATACCTACAGAGTGCTTCGGACGGTTAATCCCTCGCCCTATATGTTCTACTTCTGCGGGCTTGATGTGGAGGTGGCAGGAGCCTCACCGGAGACTCTGGTAAAGCTTGAGGACGGAGTCCTTCATACCTTCCCTCTTGCCGGTACCCGGCCACGAGGAAAATCAGATGAAGAGGACTTAAGACTTAAGGAAGAACTTCTGAATGATGAAAAGGAAATAGCAGAGCATGAGATGCTGGTGGATCTTGGCAGGAACGATATAGGCAAGATCAGCAAATTTGGAAGCGTGAAGGTTGAAACCCACAAGGAGGTCCTCTTCTTCTCCCATGTAATGCATATAGGCTCTACCGTAAGAGGTGAAATAAGGGATGATCTTGATGCTTTAAGTGCAGTGGAATCAATACTTCCTGCCGGAACCCTTTCGGGAGCCCCCAAGATAAGGGCCTGCCAGCTTATAAATGATTTAGAGGATAATAAGAGAGGAATCTATGGTGGAGCAATAGGCTATATTGATTTTACAGGGAACTTAGATACCTGTATTGCCATCAGGATAGCTTATCGTAAGAACGGCAAGGTGTTCGTAAGAAGCGGGGCCGGAATCGTGGCAGATTCAGTACCGGAAAACGAGTACAGGGAATGCGTTAACAAGGCAGCAGCTGTAGTACAGGCTCTTAAGACGGAGGTGGAGTGATGATTTTACTGATAGATAATTTTGACAGCTTTTCATATAATCTCTACCAGATGATAGGTCAGATACAGCCGGATATAAAGGTTGTAAGAAATGATGCAGTGACAGTAGAAGAAGTAGAGGAAATGGCACCTTCAGCCATAATAATATCACCGGGTCCGGGAAGGCCTGAGGATGCGGGGATCTGTATTGAACTGATAAAAGCTCTTTCAGGGAAATTCCCCATATTGGGAGTGTGCTTAGGACATCAGGCCATATGCGCGGCAAACGGGGCGACGGTTACCTATGCAAAGAAGCTGATGCACGGAAAACAGTCAGAGACTGAGCTTGATAAGAACTGCCCCCTGTTTAAGGGACTAAATGCCACAGAGCTTGTGGCAAGATACCATTCTTTAGCGGCAGATGAGGCCACAATGCCGGACAGCCTTGAAGTAATCGGGAAGACTACTGACGGCGAGATAATGGCCGTTAAAGTAAAGGGAATGGATGTATACGGAGTACAGTTTCATCCTGAATCAGTGCTTACTCCTAACGGAGGAGTAATGCTTAAGAATTTTATAGATATTGCAGAGAAAGCTGTTTAATAAGAAAAATAAGCTTCTCACAAGTGCACAAACGAGTCTTAAAAATGAAAGGAGATCAACATGATCAAGGAAGCAATCGTAAAAATCGTAAACAAGCAGGACCTTACATATGATGAGGCCTATGAGGTAATGAATGAGATAATGAGCGGCCAGTCCAGCCAGACTCAGAATGCGGCATTTCTGTCAGCTCTTTCCACTAAGAGTGCCAAGGCTGAGACTACAGATGAGATCGCAGGCTGTGCAACAGCCATGAGAGAACATGCGATGAAGGTAGAGGTACCCTTCGATACTCTTGAAATCGTGGGAACAGGCGGTGACGGAGCACACAGCTTTAACATCTCTACAACCGCAGCTTTAGTTGTAGCTGCAGCAGGTGTGAAGATCACTAAACACGGAAACCGTGCTGCATCATCAAAATGCGGAACAGCCGACTGTTTAGAGGCACTGGGCGTTAACATCAACCAGGATCCTGAAAAATGTGTGGAGCTTCTTGATAAGGTAGGAATGTGCTTCTTCTTTGCACAGAAGTATCACACATCAATGAAGTATGTGGGAGCAATCAGAAAAGAACTGGGCTTTAGGACAGTATTTAATATCTTAGGCCCTCTTACCAATCCTGCCCAGCCCAAATACCAGCTTTTAGGTGTATATGATGATTATCTTGTAGAGCCTATTGCAAAGGTTCTTGCCAGCATGGGAGTAAAGAGAGGCTTTGTTGTATACGGTATGGATAAGCTTGATGAAATATCCGTAAGTGCAGCAACCAAGATATGCGAGATTAAGGATGGCTATTACAGAACATTCACAATAAGTCCTGAGGATTTCGGTTTCAAGAAATGTTCCAAGAAAGAGCTTGAGGGTGGAGATCCTGCCGAGAATGCCAAGATCACAAGAGATATCCTTGCAGGAGCACAGGGTCCTAAGACTGATGCGGTATTAATGAATGCCGGTGCTGCATTATATATTGTAGGAAAGGCAGACTCAATAGCAGATGGAATAGAGCTTGCAAGACAGGTTATTGCAAGCGGCAAGGCAACTGAGACACTTGAAAAGTTCATTGAGGTATCTAACAGCTGATGAATATACTTGATACTATTGCAGAAGCAACCAAAGAGAGGGTAGCAGTAGCAAAAAAGAATATCGACAGTACACAGATGAGAAGAGAAGCTGAGGGAATGGAAAGTAATACAGGCTTTCCATTTCAGAAGGCTCTTGCAGCCGGTGGCATGTCTTTTATATGTGAATGCAAGAAGGCTTCTCCCTCAAAGGGGCTTATAGCGGCTGATTTTCCATATATGGATATTGCAAGGCAGTACGAGGAGGCAGGTGCCTCATGTATATCGGTGCTGACTGAGCCTAAGTGGTTCCTTGGCAGCAATGATTATCTAAAGGAGATTGCCTCCATGGTGAAGATTCCCTGTATCAGGAAGGATTTTACAGTGGACGAGTACATGATCTACGAGGCAAAGTGCCTTGGAGCCTCGGCGGTGCTGCTCATATGCTCCATACTGTCAAAAGATCAGCTTAAGGAATACCTGGATATTGCCCATGGCCTGGGTCTGTCAGCCATTGTGGAAACCCATGATGATAAGGAAATGGAGCAGGCAATTGAGGCCAAGGCAGGAATCGTTGGAGTAAACAACAGAAACCTGAAGGATTTCAGCGTGGATGTAAATAATTCCATGAGACTTAGAGAAATGGCGCCTGAGGGCATGATCTTCGTAGCTGAAAGCGGAATAAAGGTAAGAGAGGATGTAGCGGTCCTTGAAGAGGCCGGAGTTGATGCGGTTCTTGTAGGTGAGACCCTGATGAGAGCCAAAGATAAACGGGCAATGCTTAACTATCTAAAGGGCTTAGGAGACAGACCGGAATGACTAAGATTAAGATATGCGGACTTAAAAGGCCGGAGGATGTTTCATATGTAAATGAGGCAGGGCCTGAATATGCCGGCTTTGTATTCTGGGAGAAGAGCAGAAGAAATGTAAGCTTTGAAGAAGCAGGAGGGCTAAGAGCAGCTCTGAATAAGGATATTATAAGCGTGGGAGTGTTCGTGGACAGGGCAATTGACGGAGTTGTGGCATTAGTAGAAGCAGGTATTATTTCCGTAGTTCAGCTCCACGGGAAGGAAGATGCTTCCTATATTAAAGCCCTGAAGGAAAGACTTGATGGCAGGGCCCTGATAATAAAAGCCTTTGAAGTAAAGGACGAGGAAGATATTACTGCGGCAAATGCTTCTTCTGCTGACATGGTGCTTATTGACAGCGGAAAAGGGAGCGGAACAACCTTTGACTGGGGACTTCTTGATAAGCTTAAGCGGCCCTATTTTCTGGCAGGGGGACTATCTGCCGAAAATGTGGGTGAGGCGGTAAAAAGACTGCAGCCCTTTGCTGTAGATGTCAGCAGCAGGGTGGAAACAGACGGAGTCAAGGATAAAGAGAAAATAAAAAAATTTTGCCAGGCCGTGAGGAAGGCCTCTGCGGATATACATTTTGATTGATCAAATATCTGCAGAAGCAATTCTTAGGTTGTTTGTCAGCAAAGTAACCGAGTTGGAGAATATATGTACCCGGACTTGGGAATATAGAAGATATAGCAAAAATAAAAATGCATCAAAAATGCACTAGGAGGAAGGAAATGGAGTCAAGAGGCAGATTTGGTATTCATGGAGGGCAGTACATACCGGAGACCCTTATGAATGCCGTGATTGAACTTGAAAAGGCATATGATCATTACAAAAATGATCCTGATTTTAACAGGGAGCTTAGCGAGCTGTTCAATGAATATGCTGGAAGACCCAGCAGATTATACTACGCTGAGAGAATGACAAAGGACCTTGGAGGAGCAAAGATTTATCTTAAAAGAGAGGATCTTAACCACACGGGAGCTCATAAGATCAATAATGTGTTAGGTCAGGCACTTCTTGCCAAGAAGATGGGTAAGACAAGACTTATAGCAGAAACCGGAGCCGGCCAGCACGGTGTGGCAACAGCTACGGCCGCAGCCATGTTCGGTATGGAATGCGTTGTCTTTATGGGTGAAGAGGATACCAAGAGGCAGGCACTTAACGTATATAAGATGAAGCTGCTTGGGGCAGAGGTTGTGCCTGTTAAGACAGGAACTGCAACCTTGAAGGATGCTGTATCAGAGGCAATGCGTGAGTGGACAAACAGGATAGATGATACCCATTACTGCCTAGGCTCTGTTATGGGACCCCACCCTTTTCCTACCATCGTTCGTGATTTTCAGGCGGTTATCTCCAAGGAGATCAAGGAACAGATGCTTGAAAAGGAAGGCAGACTCCCGGATGTTGTAATGGCTTGTGTGGGAGGCGGCTCAAATGCAATCGGAACCTTCTATAACTTTATTGAGGATGAAGGTGTGGAGCTTATAGGTTGTGAGGCTGCGGGAAGAGGGGTTGATACCTTTGAGACTGCAGCAACCATTGCAACAGGAAAGCTGGGAATATTCCATGGAATGAAATCCTATTTCTGCCAGGATAAGTACGGCCAGATTGCACCGGTTTATTCCATATCAGCAGGACTTGACTATCCCGGAATCGGCCCTGAACATGCATGGCTTCACGATACGGGAAGGGCAAAATATGTGCCTATAACAGATGAAGAAGCGGTATGTGCCTTCGAATATCTGTCTAAGATAGAGGGAATAATTCCTGCCATTGAATCATCCCATGCCCTTGCCCATGCAATCAAGATCGCACCTGACATGGATAAGGATAAGATAATAGTAGTAACCGTTTCCGGCAGAGGAGACAAGGACTGTGCGGCTATTGCAAGATACAGAGGGGAGGACATCAAGGATGAGTAATATAGCAAATGCTTTTAAGGACGGGAAGGCTTTTATACCCTTTATAACCTGCGGATATCCCAGCATGGATACCACCTACGAGTGTGTCCTTGCGGCTGTTGATAACGGGGCAGACCTTATTGAGCTGGGAATCCCTTTTTCAGATCCCACCGCAGAAGGACCGGTTATTCAGGGGGCAAATGAGGTGGCATTAAAAAACGGCGCCACAACTGATACGGTATTTGAACTTGTGGGACGTTTAAGAGAAAAGACACAGGTGCCCTTCTGTTTTATGACCTATGCCAATGTGATTTTCTCCTACGGGGCTGAAAAATTCATGGAAAGGTGTCGCGACCTGTCAGTTGACGGGATAATCCTTCCGGACATTCCCTTTGAGGAAAAGGGTGAATTTGATGAGACCGCCAAAAAATACGGCATTGACATGGTCTCGCTTATAGCTCCTACCTCTGAGGACAGGATCTCTATGATCGCAAAGGAGGCCTCAGGCTTCATATATGTAGTATCTTCACTTGGAGTTACCGGTGTCAGAAGCGAGATCAAGACAGACATCGGAGCAATCGTGGACGCCATACGCAAGGTTACCGATGTGCCCTGTGCGGTAGGCTTTGGAATATCAAAGCCTGAGCAGGCTGCAAAGATGGCTGCCATAAGCGATGGTGCCATTGTAGGC